>Ga0116227_10000028_pt1 | contig 241538 bp, 211 predicted proteins | sample S1TSphgellanicum_FD_89693 | JGI IMG/M metagenome (GOLD analysis project Ga0116227, IMG submission 89693) | Host-associated microbial communities from peat moss isolated from Minnesota, USA - S1T2_Fb - Sphagnum magellanicum MG | ecosystem: Host-associated > Plants > Peat moss > Unclassified... | reverse complement strand
TAATCGTCAAAGCGCCGTTTACGCCATTTGTCATACCAACAGCAGTTAAGATAGAATCGACAGAAAAGATCAAATCGATTAATAAAATCTGTACAATAACATTCGAAAAAGACTTTTTTGCGGCTGTGCCAATTGTTTTTTCTTCATCACCTTTATGATCAACTTTTTCACTAATCTCTTTGGTGCTTTTATAAATTAAGAATAAGCCTCCAACGAATAAAATCAGGGCCTGACCTGTAAAATCGCCTTCAAACCAGCCCCAATGAATACTGAAGATGGTAGCTTTCATCGCAATCAGATAGGAGATTCCCATCAATAAAGCGATACGCATAAACATGGCTAAAAATAAACCAATTCTCGTTGCTTTTTTTCGATCTTCTTCGGGTAATTTACCGGTTACAATCGAGATGAAAATAATATTATCAATTCCTAAAACAATTTCAAGAAAAGTCAGTGTCAATAAGGCGATCCAGGCATCGGGATTCAAAAATACTTCCATTCTAAAAATGTTTTATTAAATTACTTAATCTAATTTTACAACAGTTCCGCGTTGTTTCTGATCAGAACCCACCATTCCAAACTCAAAAGTATAAGAATCCTTAGAAGTCGTTAAAATCTTCATATTGATTGCTTTTTCTTCGGCCATATTTTTCGGGTGTTTCTTTTGTAGAATATATTCGCAATCACTTACCCAGCGTACTGTCGAGGTGTCTGTTTTTCCTTCAAAAGTTTCGATTTCGATACCGTCTTTACGCTCAAAAATTGTTGTTTTTTTTACGCCATTTACATCAAACTCAAATTTGAATTTTCCGTTTTTAAAATCTTTACAATTGTGTTCGGCATCATAACAAGATACTAAGGCAAGTAACGGAAATAAGTATACTATTTTTTTCATTTTAAATAATTTGTTTTTTTTAGAATCCCTATAACTATCGGGACGGACACAAAAGGATTTTTATTGCAATCAGGGTTGGTAAATTTGAATTTTCAACCACCAATTATATTATATTGATTTATCAAAGTCTAAATTTTCGGGATATAAAACTCTTTTAATTTTTTAGATTCTTTTACTTCCTCTCTCAGCTCTTCTTTAGATTCGCTATTTGAAGCTTTTGGCCAGATGTGAAATCCTCCGTGTGTCATGGCTTTTACGTTTTGGAACAACACAGCTCCAAATTCTTCAAACCCACTGATATCTTCAGGGTTTTCCCAAAGGCCCCAAATACCATTTTCATCGATATCGCCACCATAATTAATGATGTGCGTAGGATATTTTTTAACCATTTTAATTTTAAAATGCTCCAGATTATAAGTGCCATTCCATCGAAACGAGTTTACGTCGTCACTTCCTGAGCCGGAAACAAGAGAATTGGCAAAATTCAATTCTATAGACATTTTATGCTGTGCAGGTGAATTAGAATAACAATAAAAGCCTTCCCATTCGCCACTTGGTAAAAAATGATGTGTTTCTTTGTCTTTGTGTTTCATATTTATATTTCCAAAATAAATATTTAATAGTCTTGCAACTTCAGGCAGACGGGCAAGAGTACTATTTTAATCTCTTTAGTTCATCATCGGTAAAGTTCTTGATTTCTTTTTCCTTGGCAAACTTTTCGGCATTATAATTTCCGGATTTGTTTTTAGGAATCGATAAACTGTTCCATTCGCTATTTTTGAGTTGTTTGGCATAAAAAACGATTTGCCCAATATGATAAGGATAATGTGCCAATTGACGATTTATAGCTTCGATAACGGTGTGACCTTCGTTGCGAATATAGATAATATCCGAAAGTTGTTGGGGATTTAAGCTGTTTAAAGCATTCAGAAAACAATCCCAGCCTTTGTTCCAAATAGTTAGAACTTCTTCTTTAGACTTCAAATCATTTTCGAATTCTGCATCTCGGTTACGCCATTCTTTTTCACCATCTGAAGTCAGGAAATCTGTCCATCTCGAAAGCATATTACCCGAAATATGTTTGATTATAGTCGCAATACTATTGGTGTCTTCGTTTACGGCAACAAAAAGCTGATGAGGTTCTAATTGATCCATCGCTTTTTCGCCAAGCATTTTATAATATAAAAATTGCTTTTTAACGCTTTCTAGGTAAGCTTCATTTGCTTCCATAGTTGTTTTTTTTGGCTACGAATTACAATAATTTACAAGTCTGCAAAAAAAGCTAATTCGTGAAGTTCGTAGTGTTTATTTAAAATCATTAATATTAGATGTTAGACAATCTTAATATCATATTTATCTAAAAGTCCGGCAATGCCGTCATTAGAAAATTGCGCTTTTCGCATGGGGTTAAATTCCGGATCGATTTTGTAATTGTATGCCGTTTTAAAATTAACAGCAGCCAGTTGTGTATCATTAAAAATCGCTCCTTCTAAATTGCAATTTTCAAAAACCGAACTGGTAAGGTTGGTGCCTATAAAAGTGACCTCCCGAACAGAGCAATTGATAAATTTAGTTTTAGGCATTTTTTTATTCGAAAAGATGGCATAATCTAAAGTACATTCTTCAAAATAAACCTGGAATAAAAAATCGTCGCATTCGTTAAAAGCGATTCCTAAAAGCTTGCAGTTTTTGAAACTCACGTTTTTTAAATTCGTACCAAATAAACTTGTCATCGACAAATTGCAATCGATAAATTCGCAGTCTAAAAAAGTATTGTAGGCAAAATTACTGTTCGAAAAGTCACAGTTTTTAAAAACACAATCTTCAAACTCCCGATTGTTTATTTTTTTGTCGATATAAACGACTTTTTCGAATGTTTTCTGAATGTGAATTAGACTTTCCATGAATGTTTTTTGGATTTTCGGGCATTGTGACGTACTCGAAGAATATAAATTAAGTCGTTGGTTATTTGGTATGAAATAGCATAGTCATAAACAGAATAAACTCTAAAGTTTCCGTCATTATTGACTTTTTGCTTATCGAGTTTATAAATTTCAGGCTGTGTTTTTAGAATCTCAGTGCTATCAAAAATCGTGTTAACTACTTTATCAGCAATTGTAATTGATTTACTTTCAAAGAAAATGTAAAAATGAATGTCTTCTAATTGTTCTAAAGCATCTTTAGACCAAATTATTTTCTTCCCCATTTTTTTGCTATTTCTTTGGCTTCATCCTCAGAATAAAAATCACCCTTTTTTATACTTTCTAAAGCATTTTCGATATCTAAATTATATGCTGCATCAGAGTCAACAGTAGTATTATTGATTGATTGCAAGAGATGTTTTAATTTTTCTACGAAAGAAGGATCTTGTACTTTATCAATTTCCTGATGAATCCAGTTTAGTTCTGCTTGTATATCCATAATAAAGAATTTTAGTAAAGATACAAATTAGTCATTAAACAAACCTTTCATAATAATTTTCAACCCGTAAAAAATCAGGAACATGGCGCTTAAACAAGCCACAATTCCAATTCCTAAAACCAGATAATGCCAATTGGTATGTTGATTCATAAAAGCATTATATATCAACGAAGGACCAATAAATAATAAAGGCAATGAACCTGACATATATTTAATTCCTTTTCCTAGTAATTCTTTATTTGTTGCCATGTTTTTTTGTTTCAGGTTTCAGTGTTTAAAACTTTGACAAAGATTGATTAAACCTTGGGAGCTTTGCGTAAAGCCTTGCGCTCTTTGCGGTTAGATCAAAACTCTTTTTGCAAATTATAATTATCAACAGCATTTCGTACGCTGCCGTATTGTTTTAATAGTTCACTTGCTTCTTCATATGAAATTGAAATTTCTCCCATAATCATTTTTACGCCGCGGTCTACCAGTTTTATATTGCTCAATTGCATATCGACCATTTTATTGCCTTTTACTTTTCCAAGCTGAATCATGGCAGCGGTCGAAATCATATTCAGGACTAATTTTTGAGCAGTTCCGGCTTTCATTCTCGAACTTCCGGTAATAAATTCTGGACCAACAACGACTTCAACAGGAAATTGAGCGGTTAATGCCAACGGGCTTCCTGCATTGTTTGTAATACAGCCCGTAAGGATATTGTTTTGATTGCAGGTTTCTAAACCGCCAATTACATAAGGAGTTGTTCCTGAAGCCGCAATACCAATTACTACGTCGTTTGCACCAATATTATTGTTTTTAAGGTCAATCCAGGCTTGAGTTGCATTGTCTTCGGCGTTTTCTACAGCCCTACGAATGGCAGTGTCACCACCGGCAATTATTCCGTTTACTAAATCAAAAGGAACACCAAAAGTAGGAGGACATTCTGAGGCATCAACAACACCCAAACGGCCGGATGTTCCGGCTCCAATATAAAACAAACGTCCGCCCAGCTTTAATTTAACGACAATTTGTTCTACTAAAGCTTCAATTTGAGGAATGGCTTTTTCAACTGCATTAGGAACAGTTTTGTCTTCCTGATTGATATTGGTAAGCAATTCATGAACCGACATTTTTTCTAAATGCTCGTATTTTGATGCTTGTTCTGTAATTTTTGTAAACGTCATTTTTAGTGTAATTGGTCGTGTCAAAATTAATCTTTTTTATTGCAATCTCGAAATTTAGAACATAAAGTAATAACACTTTATAAATCTTTTTCCTTATAAATTTTTATCTATAAAGACTGCTTGACTGAAACTTTGTTACACTGGCTAAAATATTGTATTTGACGGGTACTAAAAATTAAGGAGGAAATAGTGAGATAATTAGATAATTTGTAAAAAAGATAATTGAAATTAAAATAAAGTGAAAACTGAGTGTCTTAACAAGTTTTTAATCCCGAGGCTTTGGGACTGTTAGGTATTTTTTTGCGTAAAGTTTTTTGCGTGAGGGATAGGAGCTGACTACCAAAGTAGTGCGGATAGCCCGACCGTATTTGCGAAAGGCGCACATAAGCGGTTTGCCGGATAGCGCCTTTTGTGAATATGGTCACGCCCTAATTATAAAAAGAATGCGAGTAAAATTCCTAAAACAATCATAGAAACTTTGGCAATATTGAATTTGTGTCCTTCGCTGCTTTCGAAAATAATAGTTGATGAAATATGAAATAAAATACCAATTACAACGGCAGTGATTTCGGTATAATAATCGTTTAAAAAAGCTAAATATTGAGATGCGATTGTACCAAGCGGCGTCATGATTGCAAAAGTAAGCATGAAGGCAAAAATGGCTTTTTTATTAAGGTTGGCATTGATAAAAAATGTCGTAAGAATCACGGCAATTGGCAGGTGATGAATGGCTATTCCGAGGGCTAAATCATGATGATGACTTACCGGAAAACCTTCTAGAAAAGCGTGAATACAAAGGCTTGTAAAAAGTAGCCACGGAATCTGGCTCATTTGTGCGTGTCCGTGTACGTGTCCGTGTTCTGCTCCTTTTGAGAAAAACTCTAATACGATCTGAAACAAAATTCCGACCATGATAAAGATGCCAATATTATGATTGTGGGTTTCGTAAACGTCCGGGAGCAAATGCATTACGGTTAAGGACAATAAAAATGAACCGCTAAAAGCAAGCAATAATTTTAGATTGGTTTTGCTTTTTGGTTTTAAAAACAAAGCCACAATATAACCTAAAAGTACAGAAAATAAGGGTAATAGATAATTCATTTTGTTTTGGTTTAATCGTTGATTTGTTTAATCGGTTAATTGTTTTTATTAGTTTGCTTAAGCGATTAAACAAATTAACAGTTAAACAATTAAACAGTTATTTAAAAATCATGATTAATCGTTCGCTTTCGGTTTTGTGGAATTTTTTGAGTTTATAATCTCCAAAAATATCCAAAAGAAAAATTCCGGCTTCGTCCATTAATTCCTGAAAATCTTTTAAAGTCAGGGCTTTTACTTTTTCGGTAAAATGATATTGACGCCCCTGGTCTTCAAAATCTATTTCTTTAAAAATATGTCCGTCTTCAACATATCTTTTTATTTTAAAATCGATTCCGTCAACTGTTTTTACTTCTTCAGGAACCAAAGTTTCGATTACATTGGCCACATTCATAAAGTCTATAACGGCAAAACCATATTCAGATAAACTTTCTTTAATGGCTTTCAGTGTTGTTAGGTTATCGTCGTCACTTTCGAAATAGCCAAAACTGGTAAATAAGTTAAAAATAGCATCAAACTTTTCTTCAAAAGGTTCACGCATGTCGTGCACTTTAAAATGCAGGGTATCGTTACTATTTTTGCTGGCTTCGGCAATACTGTTTTCAGACAAATCGGCACCAAGAACATTAAATCCTAATTGATTCAAATAAATAGAATGACGGCCTTTTCCGCATGCTAAATCCAGTACTTTTGCTTTTTCTGGCAGGTTGAGATAATGCGTAAGATTATCCATAAAAATCTGCGCCTCGCGATAGTTTCTATCTTTATAAAGTATGTGGTAATAAGGAGTGTCAAACCATGATGTAAACCAATTTTCGGTGTTACGCTCCTGATTTGGTGTTGATGAGTTTGGTGCTTCAGACATTTATTCTATTTCAATTAATTCAAAGTACCGCAAATTTAGTGTATTTTTGCCGAAAAATAACTATTTCGTGACGATACCTGAATAATCAGATGTGTGTTTGCGATCGGAGTTTTTTTTAATACAAAAATAAAGATGGAAGAAAATTTTAGAATGATTGCCAAATGTTTTTTTGGTTTTGAAGAAATATTAGAGAAAGAATTGCGTGATCTTGGTGCTCAGGATGTCGAAAAAGGAGTAAGGATGGTAAGCTTTAAAGGTGATAAAGGTTTTATGTACAAAGCCAATTTGTCGTTGCGTACTGCGCTTAAAGTTTTAAAACCTATTTACTCTTTTAGAGCCAATAATGAGCAGGCATTATATAAAGGGATTTCTGGTGTAAACTGGTCTAAATTATTGAATGCCAATCAGACTTTTGTAATTGATGCAACGGTACATTCTACTTATTTTAATCACTCGGAGTTTGTTTCGCAAAAATGTAAAGATGCTATTGTTGACCAATTTAGAGAAAGAACGGGTCAGCGCCCAAGTATTGATAAAGCTTTTCCTGATCTAAGAATCAATATTCATATCGACAAAGATCAGGTTTCAGTTGCTTTAGATACGTCCGGAAATTCATTGCATCAGCGTGGTTACAGAACGGCGACTAATATTGCGCCTATCAATGAGGTTTTGGCAGCGGGAATATTGCTGTTATCCGGTTGGGAAGGTCAAAGCCACTTTTTGGACCCAATGTGCGGTTCTGGAACTTTTCTGGCAGAAGCGGCTATGATTGCTTGTAATATTCCGGCAAACATAAATCGCAAAGAATTTGCTTTCGAAAAATGGAAAGACTGGGATAATGATTTGTTTGAACAGATTATCAATAGTTTAATGAAAAAAACGAAAGAGTTTCATTATACAATAAAAGGGTTTGATAAAGCGCCAAGTGCCGTAAACAAAGCCAAAGACAATATCAGAAATGCCAATTTAGAAGATTATGTAACGATCAAAGAAGAAAACTTTTTTGATACAGAAAAAGAGGTTGAAGGCAAACTGCATATGGTTTTTAACCCGCCTTATGATGAGCGTCTGGATATTCATATGGAAGAATTCTACAAAAACATTGGTGATACCTTAAAGAAAAGCTATCCGGGAACAAATGCCTGGTTTATTACGGCAAATCTGGAGGCATTAAAATTTGTAGGATTAAAACCTTCACGTAAAATCAAACTTTTTAACGGAAGCCTTGAAGCACGTTTGGTAAAATACGAAATGTACGAAGGAAGTAAGAGAACGAAATTTCAGGTTTCTGAATAAGGTTCTAAGTTAATAAGATACTGAGTTGCTAAGTTTTTTAGCTTTGTATTCAGTATCTTATTCTAAAAATAAATTATAATTTTAGGTTCAATAACTTAAGTTATAAAGGGAAAACCTTAGCAACTTAGAATCTCAGAACCTTAGCAACTTTAAAAAAAATGTCAAAACTACAAGTAAGAGCTTTTTTATACCAATTAGGATGTTTTGCAATTTTATTTATTGCAGGACGATATATAGTAGCAATGTATACAGGATTAACGGGATTTTGGATTCCAATGACTGCTTTTATTGTGGCTACTTTGATTTCACCTAAATTTCAGGCAGTAAAAACCAAAGACGGTGAAAAACTTTTTATGAAATGGATTTTTATAAAAGGAATTAGAGAAATCGGATAATTTAGTTAGCGGCTACCGATAGCTCAATATCATTAAGTTAAGCTTTTAAAAAAAATATTGCAGATCAAATCCGTTTTTATCCGCGTCAAAATTAGACGCTGATTTTACTGATTCGCTAAAGCGAAGACGCTGATAAAAAAGGATTTTTCTAATTACTTTCCTGATTAAACTGTTAAGTAATTCTATAGATTCCTCTTTAACTTAATGACATTGCCCGATAGCTATCGGGATAAAGGATTATAAAGATTTTTTTTATACAGATTCAGAAAATCTAAGCATATCAAAATTTAAATAATTGATCTGCTTAAATCTCTTTAAATCTGCGTGAAAAAATATTTAAAATTAGACACGGCCTTATGTTCCTGTGTTTGATAAAAGGCTATTAGTTTGTACGGATTTAAAAAAGTTATTTATGAAGAAAATCGGACTTATAGGTGGTATCAGCTGGGTTTCTACTGCTGATTATTACAAGCTTATAAACGAGGGAATTAACGATAAGCTGGGAGGTCTTAACTTCTCAGAATGTCTCATATACTCTTTTAATTATGCTGATATAAAAAAGAATAACGAAAATAACGATTGGGATTCGACTTTTAATATGCTCTTAAAAGGCTGTCAGTTTCTGGAACAAGGTGGGGCAGAAGCTATTGTTTTGTGCGCGAATACCATGCATTTTATTGCTGACAGACTCGAAGCGGCGATAAAGGTGCCAATTATTCATATCGCTGCTGCAACAGCATTAGAGATTGAAAAACAAGGAGTAAAAAAAGTAGGTTTATTGGGGACGAAGTTTACAATGGAACTGGACTTTTTTAAGGATAAACTTCTGGCTAAAGGAATTGAAGCTCTTATTCCGCAAAGCGAAGACGATAAAGATTTTATTCACACTACGATTTTTGAGGAATTAGGAAAAGGTCTGGTAACTGATGAAACTAAGAAACGCTATCTGTCAATTGCCAATCAGTTAATAAAAGAGGGAGCAGAGGGAATTATTTTAGGTTGTACCGAAATTCCTCTGGTGATCAAAGCAGACGATCTTTCTGTGCCGATTTTTGATACGGCGTTGATACACTCAAAAGCAGCCGTAGATTTTCAGTTGTCTTGACAATAAGGATATAGTAGAAAAGCCATGAACTTAATTAATTTAAATTCATGGCTTTTTTTATTTTTGATATTCTTTGACTTTTACTGACTTATTGTTTTTTATTTCATATTCAGTATAATTGGTTTTATCATTGTCTTCGAAACTTTCCACTTTTTTAATTAAGTAGAAGTTATTGTTTAACCATTTGTAATAATAGTCAGATTCGTTCCCGCTTCCGTCTGCTTCATATCGAATGAATTCTTTGTTTTTTTGATCAAAATGCAGATATTCTAAAGCTTCGAGTTTTGTATTTCTAATAAATTGTTTTTTGGTTTTATCATAAACAAAGTAAAGATAGCCGTTATCGTATTTGATCCTATCCGGAAAATAGATGGGAATTTTAATGTCCAGAAGTCCGTCAAAATTTAAATCTTCTAATTCTACAGTTCCGTCTTTTTCGTAAATCGCTTTATTGAAGCCGGAAATAGTCTGTACTTTTTCTTTTTTAGAATTATAAATATCCAGTTTACTAATTAGGAAATTATCAGCTGGTTCACCATTTGTGTTTTCAGCTTTACCTTTGTATGTGTTTAATTTATAACTGTAATTTATTGGATTAAACGCAGATAAATCTTCCAGACAAGTAAGTGCGGTATCGAATTTTTTATCTTTTTTTACATTTTGCCAAACGCCGCTTAATTTATACTCTTTGTCTAATTGTAACAAAAATGAGCCTGTTTTTTTAGGTACGTTTCCTTCTTTTGTTGCTGTATAACTTGTTTCGTCAAGTTTTATTTCGCCTGCTTTATAGATGCCTTTTGTAAAAATTGGCATGTCTTTGCTGTTTTTTACGTAGTAATAACTTCCTGAAACAGAATCTTGTCCCTTGATGAATTCAATGGTCATTTCTATCGGATACTTGTCTATTTTTCCTGAGAAATGCAATGAAGTCTTAACAATAGTTTTTTGAGCAAAAGCAATTTGGCTAAACGCAAAAAGGATAAGGATTTTGTTCATTTAGCTTAAAACTAATTTTTAGTATTTTCTATAATTACGGGAATAATCGTTTTTTTCTTGTAAAGCGGAATAAAGTATGAAACGGTATAATTGAAACCTACCCCAAAGCTTCCATCATAAGTTCTGTTGAAACCCGGGATGTACAAATTGTCAAAGCCGGATGGTTTTGAGTTGGCAACCAACATCTTTAACTGAACCCCAAATCCAACAAATACATTATTGAAAACTTTTGCTTTCAGGCCCAGGGCAACTTCCAGCCAACCTGCTGTCAGGCCGGTATATTTTTGACCCGCAGCAATTGCAGGCTGTTCTCCCCAATACGGATTTGCATTGTATATTTTATAACTATTAAGTTGCTGACTAAAAGTACTAAAACCACCTCGTAAACCTATTGTAATTAAGTTTTCCATGTCAAGCCAGTTTTGGTACAAATTGTAGTCGAAACCACCTTTGATGTAAGTTCCTGTAGCGGTTGAGTTCAACCTGTCGTCATCTGTAGTTTTATCCTCGAAACCAAGTTCAGCTGCAATATAGTACTTCTTCGTTAAACGAAAATCACCTACAATCTCAATTCCTTTATAATCTTTGTCGTAAAGACCACGCGTCAGTTTGTACAAATCTACTCCCACCCGAAGACCATAGCGATCTGTTTTGATGCTGTCTTTTTTTACCTCCTGAATAGCAGGTTTTGCAGTTTCGGTTTTTGTTTTTTGCCTGGTAGTTTCGTCGGTTATCGTTTTAGTTGCTGTTTCCTGAGCATTACCCAAAAACATTGAAAACAATAAGAAAAAACTAGAAATATACTTCAAGGTGTGTTTCATTTTCAAATTCAACGTTATAGGTTTTTACAAAAATTTGTTGCATCCAAAAGCCCTCGCCATCCGGATCAGTTCGTTCAAAAGGTTTTACCGGAGCGAGTGTAAAGATAGTTTTAAAACCGCATGCTCTTGATACATATACATTTTGATGCGTATAATTAATTTTTAATACATCTGTATTTATGGCAGCAGGATTTGGACTTAATGAGTTATAGATAAATTTATATGTTGTTGCAATTGTATCTGTTCGCAACGGAACTGAAACTGTACTGGCGCTTGTTACATATTTAGTTGTATCTGTCACACTTTTGTTGAAAATAATCCCTGTTTTCATTCCTTCTCCAATAACCATTAAATTGTTTACATTTCTAGGTTTTGAAGGATCATTAATATCATAAAATGAAATTACTAATCGTGGAGTGGTGGGCGTATTTGCATCGCAAATATCATCTTTCTCACAGCTGGATAAACCAAATGTAAAGACCAATAAAAGAGAGATTAATTTTTTCATTTAAATTTTGTTAGCGAAGTTCTAAAAGTACAACATTTTCGACATGATGCGTTTGCGGAAACATATCAACTGGTCTTACGCGGGTCACTTTATATTTTTCGTCCATTAAAGCTAAATCACGTGCTTGTGTTGCTGAATTACAACTTACATATACTACTTTTTGAGGAGCAATTTTCAGGATCTGATCAATAACATCTTTGTGCATACCGTCTCTTGGAGGATCTGTGATGATTACATCCGGTTTTCCGTGTTGTGCGATGAAGCTTTCGTTGAAAACGACTTTCATATCACCTACAAAAAACTCACAATTCGTTATATTATTGCGTTCTGCATTGGCTTTAGCATCTAAAATAGCTTCGGGAACACTTTCTACACCAATTACTTTTTTTGCTTTTTTAGAAACAAATTGCGCAATGGTTCCTGTTCCTGTATATAAATCATAAACGGTTTCGTTGCCTGAAAGTCCTGCAAAATCACGTGTTATTTTGTACAACTCATACGCCTGGTCAGAGTTGGTCTGATAAAAAGATTTGGCATTAATACTGAATTTTAAACCTTCCATTTCTTCCAGGATGTAATCCCTGCCTTTGTATAGTTTAATATTCTGATCGTAAATTGTATCGTTTTGTTTTGAATTTACGACATATTGCAACGAAGTAATCTGCGGGAACTTCTCGTAAAGATGATCTAAAAGCAGTTCGCGATTTGCTTTATCATTTTCATAAAACTGAATCAGGACCATGATTTCGCCAGTCGAAGCGGTACGAATCATGAAAGTTCTTAATAAACCCGATTGTTCTCTGGGATTAAAGAATGCCAAATTATGTTCGTTAGCAAAATCTCTAATTTCGTTTCTTATCGCATTAGAAGGATCTTCCTGCAAGTAACATTTTTGAATATCAAGAATTTTGTCCCACATTTTCGGGATATGAAAACCTAATGCATTCCTGTTTCCTAAATCTTCGGTACTTTCAATTTCTTTTTCTGTTAGCCAGCGGCTGTTCGAAAATGAAAATTCCATTTTGTTTCTGTAGAAAAACTGTTTTTCAGAGCCAAGAATATTTTCGAACTCCGGAAGCTCCACTTTTCCTATACGCTGCAAATGATTTTTTACCTCATTTTGTTTGTAATACAACTGTTGGCTGTATTTCATATTTTGCCATTTACAACCTCCGCAAACACCAAAATGCTCGCAAATAGGTTCAATGCGGTGTTCTGATAATTCATGAAATTTTACGGCTTTGCCCTCATAATAGGCTTTTCTTTTTTTGAAAGTTTGAACGTCAACAACATCACCCGGAACCACGTTCGGTATAAAGATTACTTTTCCGTCAGGAGCTTTTGCTACTGATACACCTTTTGCCCCGGCATCAAGAACCTGAATTTGATGAAAGACAACTTTGTCTGTATTTTTTCTTCCCATAGCGCAAAAATAAGGGTTTGTAAAGTTTTTCAAATTTAATTTTCAAAATATTTTATCAAATTGTCTAATTTATTATTTTAATTGACATTAAAAGTTAACTTTGTTTTTAGCAATTAGCCCGAATCTGCTATTTTTAATCCATTGATTGTTATATTTTTATGAAGTTGTATCATAACCTTTCACAAATTGGCTTTTTGAAAAAAAGTTATGCCTTCAAATTTTTATTTGTTGCTTTTATAGGGATTCATATTCCGTTGATAGGGATCTTGTTTTTTGTACTTTATTATAATCATAGTGTTTCGCCTACTTCAATTTTGGTTTTCTCTCTAATCATGACTTTGTTGGCTACTTTAATAACGCTAGTGGTTTTAAACCAATTAATTAAACCCATTTCTATTGCTTCGAAATCATTAGATGATTATAGAAATAATCGAAAATTGTCTATTTTACCCACTGAATATACAGATGAAGCCGGTTTGTTGCTGTGCAATATTCAGGAATCTATTTATGAAGCCGAAAGTTTTATCAACGAAAAACAGGATTTGATCTATATGCTTTCGCACGATTTAAAAAATTTTGCGGGTAATCCTCAGGGACTTGCAAATTTAATTATAAGTGAAAACCCGTCTGATTCTGTTCGGCAATTGGCAGAACTGATTCGGGAATCTACTAATTTGCAGTTTCGCTATATCGAAAATTTTATTAAACTATTACAGGAGCAGGATCGTGTTGTAAAAGGCAGTCAGGAAATTAAAACAATATTGTTACCCGGAATTTTGCCTTTTATTAATGAACAGGTAGAACAGCGTTTGCTGGATAAAAATATAAAGCTGACTATTGATTTAGAAATTACCGAGGTCAATCTTAGATTAGATGAAGGTTTACTTGTTCAGGTTTTAGTGAATTTAATTAGTAATGCTATTAAGTTCTCTTACTTTGATAGTGAAGTTAGGGTTAGGATATACAAAGAGAATTCAAAAACAATAATAACAGTTGTAGATAAAGGAATTGGTTTTGATAAAGATCAAATTGATGAATTGTTTAAGAAATTTACCAAAATGAGCCGATTAGGAACCGCAAATGAATCTTCAACCGGAATTGGACTGTATTTGTGCAAAAAAATTATAGAAAAAAATAAAGGAACATTAACGGCAGTAAGCGAAGGTAAAAATAAAGGTGCCGAGTTTAGAATTGAGTTTGAAGCCTAATGAATTATGAGTTATGAGTTATGGCGGCAAGTGGATATGAAAGTTATGGGAAAAAAGTGCTGAGATTCAAAAAAAAAGCTGCTGTCCCGAAGCTTTGGGACAGCAGCTTAGTAACTAAAAAAAAACTACCATAACTGATGTACGGAAGGTTTTATGTATTCTTCGTAAATTTTGTTCATCGCTTCGATTTTCTCCGGGGTTAATTCGGGTAAATCATAAACCGATAGATTAGACATTACATGATTGGCCGTCGAAGCTCCCGGAATGATACAGCTAATATCTTTAAAACTCAAAATCCATTGCAATGCAACAGGGGCAAGGTTAGCTGTTTCAGGAAATAATGCTTTTAATTTTTCAACAGCTTCTAATCCTAAGTTGTAATCAATGCCTGAAAAAGTTTCGCCTTTGTCAAAAGCATCCCCGTTACGATTGAAATTACGGTGGTCCTGCGCGTCAAAAGTAGTTTTGGCATCAAATTTACCAGTCAAAAGTCCGCTTGCAAGAGGAACTCTCGCAATGATCCCGATATCTTTCTTACTGGCTTCCGAGAAAAATAATTCAGAAGGACGCTGGCGAAATAAATTAAAAATAATCTGAACCGTACTAACATTCGAATATTCGATTGCTTTTAAGGCTTCTTCTACTTTTTCTACACTTACACCCAAATTTTGAATTTTTCCCTGATCTTTTAAACGATCAAAAAGTTCAAAAATTTCAGGTCGGTAAAAAACTTCTGTAGGAGGGCAGTGTAGCTGAATTAAATCCAGTGTTTCTAATCCCATTCTTTTTAAACTGTCTTCAACAAATTTCTGAAGTACTTTTGGCTGATAACCTTCACTCACATGAGGATTAATATGTCGTCCACATTTTGTAGCGACATAAATTCTTTCAGATCTTGAGCGAACCACGCGTCCAACGGCGGTTTCGCTTAATCCGTTTTCGTAAACATCGGCAGTATCAATAAAATTTACGCCATTGTCTATTGCGGTATTTATTAATTCGTCTGCAGTTTTGTCATTAAATCCTGATCCCCATTTTCCTCCAACTTGCCAGGTACCAAGTGAGATTTCGGATATATTAAAATTTGTTTTTCCTAGTTTTCTGTAGAGCATAATTTTAAGTTGCTAAGGTTCTGAGATGCTAAGTTTCTAAGTTTTTCGTTACTAAGGTTTTTAAGATATTTTCTAAGTCAATTTTAGCATCTTAGTAACTAAAGAATCTTATTCTCTTTTTTTTAATCAAATAAATCCGAAGATAAGTAACGATCGCCGCGATCGCAGATTACGGCAACAATTACGCCTGATTCTAATTTTTCGGCAATTTTTAGGGCAACGGCAACAGAGCCTCCGCTGCTCATTCCGGCAAAAACACCTTCTTCGAGTGCTAAACGTTTGGTCATTTCGCGTGCTTCTTCTTCGCTGACATCAACAACAGTATCTACTTTTGAAGCGTCAAATATTTTAGGCAGATATTCCTGTGGCCATTTACGTATACCCGGAATTTGAGATCCGTCGCTTGGTTGTGCGCCAATGATTTGAATTGCCGGATTTTTTTCTTTCAAATATGTCGAAGTTCCAATGATGGTTCCGGTTGTTCCCATTGCAGAGACAAAGTGTGTTACTGTTCCGTCTGTGTCATTCCAGATTTCAGGACCAGTAGTTTTATAATGTGCTTTCCAGTTGTCATCATTTGCAAACTGATTTAGCATGATATAACCGCCTTCTGCCACTTTTTTGTCGGCATAGTCCCTTGAGCCAATAATTCCTTCGCTGGCGGGCGTTAAAATCACAGTAGCGCCATAAGCACGCATAGTTTGTGTTCTTTCTTTTGTTGAATCTTCCGGAAGAATCAATTCGATCTCAATTTGAAACAATTGCGCAATCATCGCCAGGGCAATTCCGGTGTTGCCACTTGTCGCTTCAATCAGTTTGTCGCCTTTTTTTATATCTCCTCTTTCCAGGGCTGCTGCGATCATGTTATATGCAGCTCTGTCTTTTACACTTCCGCCCGGATTATTTCCTTCCAGCTTTAGTAAAAGTTTTACATTTTTATTTTTAACCAAATTGACAGTTTCCATCAATGGAGTATTTCCAATTAGGTTAAGCAATTTATGTGCATTCATTGTTATTTCTTTTCTTTTATTTTAACTTCAGTTGTAGTGGTATTAATAACTATAGAGCCTTCCGGAATTGACTTGGTTACCCAGGAATTTCCTCCAATAATACTATTCTCACCAATAATAGTTTCACCTCCCAAAATAGTAGCATTTGCATAAATACAAACATTGGCTTCTACGGTTGGATGTCTTTTGGCATTTTTCATTTCTTTGCTTACACTCAAAGCGCCAAGGGTAACTCCCTGATAAATTTTTACGTGTTTCTTTATTACGGTCGTTTCGCCAATTACAATTCCGGTGGCATGATCAATAAAAAATGGCGAAGCAATATCAGCACCTGCATGAATATCGGTTCCGGTAATTCTATGTGCATATTCGCTCATTAATCTCGAAAACAACAATAAATCCAGATGATATAGTTCGTGGCTTAATCGATAAATAGCAATAGCGTAGAAACCGGGATATCCCAAATAAACTTCATCGATACTATTTGATGCGGGGTCATTTTCGAGAATGTATTCGGCATCCTGATTTAATTTTTCAAGCACACCTGGTAATTTTTCGAGAAATCGGTCCCAGATCGATTCGCATAAATTTTGAGGTTTTTTGCAGGCTAAAACAGCAATTTCTTTAAACCTGATTTCAAGTTCATCAATACTTTCGTTTAAGGCGGCATTCGAATCAAAAAGGGTATAGAAAAGCTTCTCGGTAAAATCTTCTGTTTTGGTTTTGATTCCGTAATTTATATTAGAATGGCTTTTTAAAGCTTTTATATTTTGTATGATAGTGTCTTTTGTCACAATTGTAAAATTGAATGGATAATTTGAAACGTTAAAAGTAATGCGTTTTTTGTAAATAAGGACATGAATTCGATAAAGAAATTTTGTTTTGAGAATCGTATTTGTGATAAATGAAATATAAATAAAGTCGAAATTTTTATAGGATTCTTAAGAAGTTAAATGCGTAAATTAGCCTGTAAAATTTATAAAGATGAAAAACAATACGACTTTTAAAAGTGCTATTTCTAATCTTTCTTTTCCTGAAAGTGAGAAAATTTGGGGTAAATCTATTCATGATCCCATTTTAGGACTCATTGTTGAAGACTACCCCTCTTTTAGTGATCAGGACTGTATTGCGGTTAAGGAACTAAATGAATACCGGCAAAAATACATCTCCAGATATTTGTCTACAGAAATAGGGGCGCTTTCTGATCTTGAAAAAAGCGTTATCGATTCTCTTAAAGAAGATAAATCTATAGTGAGTATTGTAGAAGATGAGCAGGAAGTTAGGAGTTTTGGACAAAGAATAGCCGATCAGGTGGCAGACTTTGGCGGTAGCTGGACTTTTATTATTTCGTTTTTACTTTTTATCATTGTCTGGATTGGGGCCAATGTTTATATTTTGGTCAATAAAGGTTTTGATCCTTATCCGTTTATTTTACTGAATTTGATTTTGTCCTGTATTGCCGCTTTGCAGGCTCCGGTAATTATGATGAGCCAAAACCGTCAGGAAGAAAAAGACCGGAATCGTGCCAAAAAAGATTATATGATTAATCTGAAATCAGAACTGGAAATTAGGCTGATTCATGATAAAATTGATCATATGATTATGCACCAGCAACAGGAATTAATCGAAATTCAGAAAGTACAAATCGAGATGATGAACGATATTTTGAATCAGATAAAAAAATAATTTCTGGAGAATTTTGATTTAGGAAAAATCAAATAATATAAGAAAACATACTTTTTTCAAGATTTAAAACCTCAATATTTTTTATGCTTTCGGGATTTTTCTAAAGTCTAAAAAAGGGCAAAAACAGGAAAAAAAAGAGAGGGAAAGGTGATGAAAAATAAGTGGTTTTTTATCGAAAAAAAAGTAAGAATAAATTAAGGTTAAAAAAGTCGTTTTAATACTCGAAAACGAAACCGGTTTTTTGTGTTTTTTAAGCCAGTGATTTTAGCAGTTTCAACATGAATTTTGCATGTTGTTTTCCAAGAAAATTTTTGATTCGTTTTGGAGAGTAGTGAGCTACTATTTTAAAGTTTCATACTTTTGAATTCTTAATACTTAAAAAATGAAAACTTTTAAAATTTTAATAATGATTCTTGCGATTTCGGTTGCGTTGTACGAGCAGGTTTCAGCAGAAAAAAATATTTATATAACGGTAATTGCGATTGTAGTTTTCATGTTTGGAATGATGCAGCTGAGCGCAAAAACACCTAGTAAAAATCAAGATAAAGAGGAACAGGATGTTGACTAAAGGAGATAAGGTTTCAGTCTTAGACGAAGCCATAAACGGAACGGTAGTTTCGGTAAAAAATAATGAGGTTTTGATCGAAACTGAAGACGGATTTATGATGACATTTTTTGTCAATGAATTGCTTAAAATGCAAGAATCCAGTAATTTAATGAATTCTATTAAAAGAATTGATTTAGATGAGATATCAAAAGAGAAAACGGAGCCAAAACCGCGAAGTTTTGTGAAAGAAAAGAAAGATAAACGCGAAATTTCGGCACCGGAATTTGATTTACATATCGAAAAACTGGTTCCTAATAAACGCGGAATGTCGAATTACGATATTCTGACTTTACAAACAGAAACGGCAAAAAGACACATTGAATTTGCGATCCGAAACCGCATTCCTAAGATTGTTTTTATCCATGGCGTTGGCGAAGGAATTCTAAAAGCCGAACTTGATTTTTTATTGGGCCGTTACGACGGAATAGATTTTCAGGATGCCAATTATCAAAAATATGGCCTGGGTGCCACTGAAGTTTATTTTAGGCAAAACAATAAATGATACGCTTTTTCGCGCTTGGATTTATTCGTTTATGAGCATAAAAAAACATCCGTTTTTCATTCTGATTTTGTATTAAAATTAGCTGAAAAAACGGATGTTTTTTTGTAAGAATTAAAATGGTTTTTTTTCTGCTTTAGATAGTTTTAAACTATGGTGCAACCACTTCTAAATTTCCTAAAGTATAATTTGTTGGCAGCTTAAAAGTACTATGATCTTTTTGTAATATTACACTTTTAAGAACGATTGTATGTGTGAAAATATTAGTACCAACTTTTGTAGTAGTTACTTCAATAATTCCGCTTGTTCCTGCAATTCCATCCTGGGCAATCCATGTTTCGCTTACGGCAGGAGTTGATGGTATTGTTGTGTTACAAAAGTAACCTTCCGTTAAGGTACCATTTATATATGTGCGCAATAAAACTTTGTTAGTTGTGCCATTGGCGTTTATAAGACCCGTTCTCGGAGTTGTTGTTATTTCATTTGCAATCAATGCAGGATCGATGTTGTCAATCGTTAATGCAGATGATGTGTTGAAGTTGTAAATCTGTTTTGAATCTTTACATTGCTGGACAGGATTCGTAAAAGTTGTACTTGGTGTTGTGTACGAAGTTTTGAAAGTCCCAAAAACATATTCGGCTTCAACCTGATCTCCTGCCGGTTTGGCAAAAGTGATATTTCTAAAAACGATATTGTGATTATATCCTGTAATTTTAGTACTCCCATCAGTTGTATTTGTTTCTACGTTTGCACTGGTAGTTATTTCTATTTTTCCTCCTTTTCCATACCATTCTTCCGTAATATTTGGTGTTTTTGGCGGTATGGTACCACATATATTGGCAGTGGCAACAGTACCATCATACGCTCTGTATACAACTCGAGATGAAGTATTATCAATGTCATATGAGTAAACAGACGGATCATTTTTTATACTATTAGGCAGTAATTGAAGTAGTAATGATTCCTGAGGTTTAAGTCTGTATATTAAGCTGTTGGTTAGCGGGTCACAGGTTTGAGAAGTAATACTTTCGTTACTGAAATCAATAGTATCTACTGTTAAATCACCATCATCGCAACCGTTTAGCAGCAGTGCGAACAATAGAAGGCTTGCATATTTTTTCATCGTAATTTTATTTGACGTCAAAAATAGTGAAAAATTTGGCAAATGATATTTAAGATTAGACAATTGATATTTCATAACTTTGCAGCAATGAAAAAAGTATACCTCGATAACGCCTCTACAACCGCTATGCGTCCTGAAGTTATTCAGGAAATGACAAAAGTAATGACAGAAGATTTTGGTAATCCATCTTCTACGCACAGTTTTGGAAGAAACGGAAAGACTATTCTGGAGCTTTCCAGAAAAAGTATTGCCAAACATTTAAACTGTTCTGCACAAGAAATTATTTTTACTTCGGGAGGAACTGAAGCTGATAACTGGATCCTTCGTTCAGCAGTAGAAGATCTTAAAGTAGAGCGCATCATTACAACTAAAATCGAGCATCATGCGGTTTTGCATACTGTTTTGGTTTTAGAATCTGAATATAATGTTCAGGTTGATTATGTTAGAATAAATCCAGACGGAAGTATCGACCTTACTCATTTGTCGAATTTACTGGCAGATGAAAAAAAGACTATTGTGAGTTTAATGCACATTAACAACGAAACAGGAACTATTCTGGACCTGGAAAGAGTTGGGGTAATATGCAGGCAGTACAATGCTTTATTTCACTCAGATACCGTGCAATCTGTTGGTAAAACTGAGATTGATCTGCAAAAAACGCCAGTAGATTTTATAATTGCAAGTGCACATAAATTTCATGGGCCAAAAGGAATTGGTTTTACTTTTGTCCGAAAAAACTCTGGTATACAGCCGCTTATTTTTGGTGGAGAACAAGAAAAAGGACTTCGGGCAGGAACCGAGGCCGTTCATCAAATTGCGGGTATGGCAAAAGCTTTATCACTTTCGTATGAGAATTTAGAGCATGAAAGAATCTATATATCTGAGTTGAAAATGTATCTGATTGATCAGCTGGAGCTACATTTTCCAGGCTTTAGAATCAACGGAAAAAGAGATGATTTTTATAATATTATCAATATCATATTGCCATTTTCTGCTGATAAAACTTCGATGCTTTTGTTTAGTTTAGATATGAAAGGAATTGCAGTTTCAAGAGGAAGTGCATGCCAGTCCGGAAGTATAAAACCTTCGCATGTTTTAAAAGAAATGCTTTCGGAGACGGATTTAAAATTACCAAATCTCCGAATTTCATTTAGTCATTACAATACCAAAGAAGATATCGATTGGTTGATTGAGAGTTTGAAAACTGTTTAAAGTTTCTAAGATGCTTAGATTCTAACTTGCTAGGTTTTTAGCAGATTTTAAATAATCTAAAATCTAAAATTACTTACGAATCACTTTCACCTGCGAATCCTTTGTTAGTTTGATGATTGTTGAGGGTTTTCCGGCAATTTTATCCTGGTTTAATTTTACAACATAATCAACACCTTTGATGATTTCTGGGCTAATATCCTTGAAAGCAATAGGGGTAGGCTGCCCTGAAATATTAGCCGAAGTGGAAACCAGAGGCTTTTTCATTCTTTCTAATAATTTAAAGCAAAATGGCTCTTTCACTAAACGAACTCCTAATGATTTATCTGTGGCAATAATATTTGCTGCTACATTTCTGGGTTCGTCTAAAATTAAGGTAGTAGGTTTTTCAGATAAATCCCAAATTTGCCAGGCAACTTCAGGAATATCTTTAAAAACGTTGTACATCATTTTTTCTCCATTCATCAAAACAATCATACTTTGAGTTTCGGCACGCTGCTTTAGTTTGTAAATTTTTGCAACAGCTTCAGGATTAGAAGCATCGCAGCCAATTCCCCAAACGGTATCAGTAGGATAAAGTATGATTCCGCCTTCTTTTATAACTTCGTAGGCGTTGTGAACTTCAGTGTTGATATCTTGACTCATAACCTAAAATATTTTTAATGATAACAAAATAACTTTGTTATAAGGTTTGTTTATTTATAATTTGAACAATTTTTTCTAAATCAGCTGTAGCGATTCCTACATACAAAGGCAGGCATAAAATTCGTGATGCAACCGATTCAGAAATTGGCATTGTATCTCCTTTTGTATATTCTATTGTATTTAAAGAAGGATAGAAATAGCGTCGGGGAATTATATTTTCATCCGCCAAAGCATTCTGAACTTTTAATAAAACAGCTTCTGAACTAAAAATGACAGGATAATAACTGTAATTCCATGCTGTGTTTTCTCTTATTTTTAAAGATTTTAGAGTTTCAAAATTTAAGTTTTCATTGTAAAAATCGACTACTTTTTTTCTCTCGGCAATAATGTGGTCCATATACGGAAATACCGCTAAACCCATTGCTGATTGCAGTTCAGAGATTTTAGCATTGATTCCTAAACCATGAAATGCTAAAGGGCCATCGTGCCCAAAATTATGGCTGTAATACAACTGATGAAAAATTTCTTTATCATCGCAGAAAATTGCTCCGCCTTCTCCGGTATGAAATAATTTTGTTGCGTGAAAACTGCAGGTGCTTACATCTCCAAAATTAAAAACAGACTGGTTGTTGTACTTAACTCCAAAAGAATGCGCGGCATCGTAAATTACCTTTAGATTGTGTTTTTTTGCGATTTTCTCAATTTCGATTATATGACAAGGATTTCCGAAAACGTGAGTGGCTAATATTGCAGTAGTTTTAGGAGTTATCGCAGCTTCTATCTTTGTTTCATCAATCGTTAAATAATCCGGATCGATATCGACAAAAACAGGCGTGCAGTTTTCCCATACAATTGCTGCAGAAGTGGCCACATAAGAGAAAGGAGTTGTGATTATTTCGCCTCCTTTGCCAAATAGCTTTAATGCAATTTGAATGGGTATTGTACCGTTATTAGTAATTATTAGATTCGAAACATCAAGATAATTTCTGAGTTTTTCTTCTAATTCCAGGGTAAGTTCACCACGGTTTGTAAGCCAAGCTTTGTCCCATGCACGTTTTACAAAAAGATTGTATTCTTCTTGTGGAGGTAGAAAAGTTTTGGTTACAGGAATCATTAAATTATCGATTAGTGGTTTTAAATTTACCTTTAAGGGTAAACTATTGTTATATTTGTGGGGTAAAATTAGGAAAAGAAACCTGAATTTTTGTTATAAGTAGCTATTATAACATTTTATGAAAAATGATAAATAGCAGAGTTGTTTGAATGACAATAATTTAAGTGTGATTTTTCTATGAAATTTAGATCAATAATAAACTCAAAATAAATTTAAGAATACTATGGAAATCAACACTTTTTTGCGAAATTTTGCAGATATTTTAGACGATACAGATGCAGCATTAATTAAACAAGAAACTGTTTTTAGAGATTTGGAAGAATGGGATTCTTTAACAGCCTTGTCATTAATTGCTATGGCTGACGAAGAATACGCTGTAAAATTAACGGGAGATGACATTAAATCTTCGACTTCATTAAATGATATCTTCGAAATAATTAAAAATAAAGCATAATCAAATGGCTACTTTTTCAGTAAATAACATTGCGATAAAAGGTATATCTTGTTGCGTTCCAAAAAATACGGAACGCAACATTGATTTAGACCTATTAACACAAGAAGAAATTCAAAAATTCATTGATGCCACCGGAGTTGAAGAGCGCCGTATTGTAACAAAGGAGATTTGTACTTCTGATCTTTGTTGTGAAGCTGCTGAAAAATTAATCAAAGACTTAAACTGGCAAAAAGAAGAAATAGAAATTTTAGTTTTTGTTTCGCAAACTGCCGATTATATTTTACCTGTTTCAGCTGCAATACTTCAGGACAGATTAGGACTATCTACAAATTGTATTGCTTTTGATGTGCCACTAGGATGTTCAGGTTATGTTTACGGAATATCGATAATAGCCAGTATGATGAAAGCAACAGGTATCAAAAAAGGATTGCTTTTGGCTGGGGATACAAGCAGTAAACTGCTTTCTAAATCAGATAAAAGTACAATTCCGCTTTTTGGTGACGGAGGTAGTGCTACAGCATTTGAAATGGATGAAAAAGCCGATAATTTGCTTTTTGATTTAGGTACAGACGGTTCCGGTTATAAAGCGATTATTATACCAGACGGAGGATCAAGAAACAGAATAAATGAGGATTCCCTTAAAATAGTTGATATCGAAGAAGGAATCAGTCGCAATGCCTGCAATTTGGTTCTTGACGGAATGGATGTTTTTGGTTTTGGAATTTCTCAGGCTCCTAAAACAGTCAATAAACTTATCGAGAAATTTGAACTTGATAAAGAGGCTATTGATCATTTTGTATTTCATCAGGCCAATTTGATGATGAATAAGATGATTGTTAAAAAATTAAAATTACCGGTAGAAAAAGTTCCTTATTCCTTAAAAGGATTTGGAAATACTTCTTCTGCAACAATTCCTCTTACTATCGTAACCGAGCTAAAAGAGAGTTTGACAAACGACAGCAAAGATCTTATCATTTGTGGTTTCGGAGTTGGATTATCCTGGGGAACAGCCAAAATAAGGTTGGATAATGTTGTGATTTCAGATTTGATAGAAATATGACAAAAAACTTAAACTACATAGACGAAGCAGTTTATCAAAACGAAAAATCTTTGTTTCTGGAGGAATCCTGGATATTGGTTGCCCATAAAAATGAATTACAAAACAATAACGATTTTGTAACTTTTGAGTATTTTGGAAATAAAATATTTATTCAGAATTATAATGGTACCATAAAGTCTTTTCAGAATGTATGTTTGCACAGATTCAATACAATACATGAAGAACCTTATGGAAACAGGGTTTCATCGTGTTTGTACCATAATTGGACGTACGGAAAAAAAGGCAATGTTATAGGTTTAATGTGCCGCAATTCATTCGGGAAAGACAATATAAACGAATTAAGGCTCAAAGAATATGAAATAGGCTACTGTGGAGATTTTGTTTTTATAAAATTAAACAATCAGCTTGATAAAAGCCTGGAAGAATATCTCGGAAATATGTTTGTTCCGTTGCAGGAAATAAGCACGCACTTTGGATCCAAAACAATCGATTATACCATTGAACATAAAGTAAACTGGAAACTTCTGGTCGAAAATGTTCTGGAGTGCTACCATTGTACATCAGTGCACGAAAATTCATTTGCAAAAATGGGATTTGGTTCTATAGCTCCCGAAAAATTTGATTTTTTTGATGCACACAGCTGGTGTGAATTTCCTAAAGGAGAAAGTGCAAAACAGAATAAAATTATCGAAAAATCACTTGCAAGCCGAACCTTTAAAACACAAGGGTATTTGCATTTTTATATTTATCCAAATGCTTTTATAAGTTCTGTAGAAGGTAAAGGATTTTATTTTGGTTTTATGTTGCCGGAATCTCCTTCAAAAACAAATTTAAGAGTGCGCTATTTCTCTCCCAAATTTGATAAAGAACTAAGCGAATCCGAACAAAATATTATTGATTTTATTAATAATAGTACCAACGAATCTTTGGATTTGGTTTTAAATGAAGATAAAAAAATAGTAGAAAATATTCAGACGAATCTCGTGAATTTTAAAGACAGCTCGCCAATATTTGGAGATGAAGAATTTAGGATTTTAAAGTTTTACGAATATTTTAATGCTAAAAAAGAATTAAAAAAGATATAATGAACCCATTTGATTTATCAGGAAAAAAAATAGTAGTAACCGGAGCATCTTCAGGTATTGGATATGAAACCTGTTTGGCCATAGCCAGACAAGGAGGAACTTTTATTGCCATTGCAAGACGTCAGGATTTTCTCGAAAAACTCATCGAAGAATGCGGAAGTGAAAATAGCTTTATAGCGGCCGATTTATCCAAAATAGAGGATATTAAAACTATTGTTGATTCCATCGAAAATATTGACGGTGTCGTTCATTCAGCCGGAATAGTGTCATTGGCGCCTGTAAAATTTTATTCAGAAGAATTGATGAATGAAATGAGAAGCATCAATTTTGATTCGATTGCTTACCTGATTAATTTGATTTTCAAAAAGAAAAAAATAAACAAAGGAAGTTCGATTGTTCTGGTTTCATCAATAGCCGGTTTGTTCGGAATGAAAGGAAACGGAATTTACGCTGCAAGCAAAGGTGCATTAATTGCCATTTCTAAAGTCTGGGCAGCTGAATTTGCTGCAAGTAAAACACGTGTAAACTGTGTTTCGCCGGGAATGGTTAAAACCGAAATAACATCAAAATCAATCGAAGATTTATCTTTAGAAGTTATTCAGCAGGACGAGAAAAAATATCCATTAGGTTACGGAGATCCGGTTCAGGTGGCCAATCCTATCGTATTTTTATTGTCTGAAGCCAGCAGCTGGATAACGGGGCAAAATATAGTTTTAGACGGAGGAAGAACATCAACGATATAATTCTGACAATGAAAGCGAATATAAAAGCCATTTCATATTATTTACCCGAAGCCATTTTATCTAATGATTTGATTCATCAGGAATTTCCTGAATGGGATATCGAAAAAATTAGCTCAAAAACAGGAATCAATTCTCGACATATAAGTGCCAATGATGAGTTTTCGTCAGATATGGCGGTGAAAGCGGCAGAGCAATTATTTGCGGAGCATAATATAGATAAATCGACTATTGATTATTTATTGTTTTGCACCCAAAGTCCTGATTACTTTTTGCCTACGACAGCATGTATTATTCAGGATAAATTAGGATTAAAGACCTCTATAGGTGCTTTAGATTTTAATTTAGGATGTTCGGGCTTTGTTTATGGTTTAAGTTTGGCAAAAGGCTTAATTGCCGGAGAAATGGCCAAAAACGTTTTATTGATTACTTCAGAAACATACTCAAAATTTATTCATCCAAAAGACAAAAGCAACAAAACTATTTTTGGAGATGCGGCTGCGGCTACATTAATAAGCAGTGAAAAAGGTTTTTGTTCCCTTGGTAATTTTGTTTTTGGTACAGACGGAAAAGGAGCAGAGAATCTTATTGTAAAACAAGGCGGTATGCGTTTTCCTGTTTCAGATAAAAATGAAGATATTCAGGATGAATTCGGAAACGTGAGAAACGATAAAAATTTGTTTATGAACGGAACCGAAATTTTTAATTTTACAGGCGAATTTGTTCCAAAACTTACCGAAGCAATTTTAGAAAAATCAAACTTAACAAAAGACGATATCGACTTATTTGTTTTTCATCAGGCCAATAAATACATGTTGAATCATTTAAGGAAGAAAATAAAAATTCCCGAAGATAAATTTTTTATTGCCATGGAACATTGTGGCAATACAGTTTCATCGACCATTCCGATTGCTTTGTATGAAGCTCAGAAGCAAGCGAAATTCGCAAATAGTAAAAATGTGATCTTAGCAGGTTTTGGTGTAGGATATTCATGGGCAGCCTGTAATTTAATAATAGAATAATGAAGAACTTAATAATAGTAGGTGCAAGAGGGTTTGGCCGCGAGGTTTATGATCTTGCCACGCAATGTGCTGGCTTTAATATCGAATATGTTATTAAGGGATTTCTGGATGATAAAGCAGATGCACTCGATGGTTTCGAAAATTACCCTGCCATTATTTCTTCAGTCGAAGATTATAAAATTCAGGAAGATGATGTTTTTGTTTGTGCATTAGGAACTGTAAAATGGAAGAAACATTATGCAGAGTTAATTTTGGCAAAGGGGGGCTCGTTTATTAATCTTATCCATCCTTCGTCAAAACTAAATACAAATGCTGTTGTAGGTACCGGTTTACTGGTTTTTATGTATGCCAATATTAGTAATGACTGCATCATAAAAGATTTTGTAACCATACAAGGATATGTTGGTTTAGGGCATGATACTAAAATACATAATTGGGCCCATTTGAGCTCATATTCTTTTACAGGTGGTTTTGTTGTGCTTGAGGAAGAATCGACCCTTAATACGCGCGCAACAGTGCTGCCTCACGTAATAGTTCGAAAAGGGGCAACTGTAGGTGCATCAAGCCTTGTGATTAGAAACGTAAAAGAAAACACTACTGTTTTTGGTGTTCCGGCTAAAAAGCTGGAGTTTTAGAAGAGAATAAAAACCGTAGAGAATAATATAATATCTCAAAAAATATCAAAATAAATATTTCATGAAGGATCAAAATACCATTATTTCAAGTTGGATAAATAATGATACAAAACCATTTGTCAGCATTTTATGCGATACCTTTAATCATGAAGGATTTATTCGGGAAACTCTGGAAGGTTTTTTAAAACAGGAAACAACATTCCCTTTTGAAATAATTGTACATGATGATGCTTCTACAGATAATACAGCTGTTATTGTAAAGGAATTTGCAGAGAAATATCCGCTTATTATTAAAACCATTTTACAAAAGGAAAATCAATATTCTAAAAAAGTTAATTTTTGGAGCGATCTTACTTTTCCTATGGCGCAAGGAAAATATATTGCCTTATGCGAAGGTGATGATTATTGGATCGACGAATTAAAATTGCAGAAGCAAGTCGACTTTTTAGAAAATAATAATGAATATGTTATTGCGTGGACAGATTATTTTAGCAAAAAAGGAACTGAGTTAATGCCTAATGATTTCAAAGAAACTTTGCCATCTCTGTACACAATCGATTTTGATACTATTTTTCAGCCCTATTGCACGTTGACGCTGACAAGTATTTTTAGAAAAGATGCAGTTGATCCTTTAGATTATAAAAAATTTAAATACGGTAAGGATAATACACTTTATGCACTGGCACTTTGCCATGGAAAAGGCGCTTTTATGAATTTTCAGGCAGCGGTATACAGAGTGCATCCGGGAGGAGTATTTTCGTTAAAATCTACTTTTTTTCAGCGCTATTCTTCTTACCTGAATATAAAAGAGATTTATGATAATATTCCGCAGGCCAGAACAAAAAATATCCAAAAAGTAATGGCCTCGTTATTAAAAGCTTCTGCGTTTGAGGCTCTAAAATTGCGTAAAACCAAGGAGTTTCAAAATATAGAGGAGCCCCAAAGAGCGATCAGTGAATTTTTAGATAAAGCCGGCTTATCTTTAAAATTCAAATATTTATTGAAATATATAAAATCAGGATTTTAAAATCTTATCGGCCAAATAAAGATTTAAAATATAAAATCATTCGATCGAACGGGCTTATTTTTTGCAATAAAGCCTTTTCGTTTTTGCTTAAATGCTTGTAAAATGCAATATTAAACGAGCTGGCATTACGAATAGTACGTACCAAAACTTTATTAATATGTTTTTCCAGCAAGTCCTGGTTAAAATATCTGACCTTTTCATTCTGAGAAAGAAGAAATTTTGAGGCATTAATTATTTCGATAATCTCTTCAGGAGAACGTTTTTTTTGCAGCGAAACTGCATTTAAATAAAAATCAATTTTTGGGTCTGAAGGATTTATCCCAAGAGCGGTTAATTGATTTATTTTTACTCTTTTTACAGACCGGTTGACATTATCAATTTTTGTTTTACTGATATTGTTATCGTGTTGTCTGTAATTTAGCAGGGATTCAGGGATGTTATAGAAATTGGTTTTAGCTAATAATCGGCTCCATAAATCATAATCTTCAGCAGGAACAAAATCATTATCGAATTTTAAATCGCCTAAAACCTCTTTTTTAAACATTACAGTTGGGTTCCCAATGTTACAACTGTGTAAAAAAGATACTTTTATAGCATCGTGACTGGTGCTGTGTTTTATTGTTTTATTTTTTTTTGATCCAAAAAAAGTAAAACCTGTACCGCAAACTCCAATTTCAGGATTATTTTTAAATACTGTAATTTGTTTTTCAAAACGGGTTGGCGCAGCAATATCATCAGCATCCATTAATGCAATAAAACTACCTCTTGCTGCGTTAATTCCTTCATTCCTTAGGTTTGCAGGACCTACATTCTGTTCTTTATCGATAATAATTATTCGATTATCTTTAGACTGAAATTTTTTGATTATCTCTAAACTTTCATCTGTAGATTTGTCGTTTAATATTATAAGTTCAAAGTCTGAGAATGTTTGATTTAGGATACTTTCAATGCTTTCGTGCAAAAAGGGAGCAGCGTTAAAAACAGGAATTATAACAGAAATTTCAGGAATTTGCATGGTTTTGCATGGTTTTTGTTTCAACAAGGCAAAGATAATATTTAAGTTAAAATTATCTTAAAGAATCAGCGGTAATTTTATAGATAATTTCGGAATGTTTTTATCTTTGCCCTAACAAATTTAAATAAATGAAAAAAATCCACGTTGGCTTTTTATTTTCTTATGATTACGAAAAACTAAAAATATCAATCCCTCTTGTATATAATGATGCTGATGCTATCTTTTTAGCAGTTGATGAAAAATTCCGTACTTGGTCAGGTGAAATTTTTGAGGTTGATGATCAGTTTTTCGAATGGATAAAACTATTTGACACTCAAAATAAAATTACTATTTATAAAGACAATTTTTATGTGCCGGAACTTTCGGCTATTGAAAATGACAACAGAGAGCGCCATATGCTGTCTTTGAAAATGGGAATCGGGAATTGGCTTATACAGGTGGACAGTGATGAATATTTCTTAGATTTTAAAAAGTTTGTAAAAGATTTAAGAAAACATGATAACTTTTTAGATAATCCGGAAGAAAACAGAATACAGGTTGCAGCTTTTTTGATCAATATGTTTAAGTATACTGATGGAGGTTTATTATATGTAGATAAAGCCACCAGAGGCCTTATGGCTACTAATTATCCTGATTATAAAGTGGCTCGAAATACACGTCAGAGAATTATATATACCCGTAATATATTATGGCACGAAACATTGTCGAGAACTGCCGAAGAAATTGAATATAAATTCAAGAACTGGGGGCATAACGACGAAGTAAATCCCGATTCTTTTATGCGCAAATGGAAGAAGGTTAATAAGAGTAACTATAAATCTATGCGTGATTTCTTTTACATGGAACCTGAAAAATGGAAAAAACTTGCCTTTGTAGAAGGTTCAAGTTTTAATGAAATAAGAAATAATATTAGTTTTTGCAGAGTAATACCTTCGCACATATATGTATGGGGTAAAAATCTGGGACAATGGTTCAAACATTTATAAAATTCACTCTTTATTTTAGGATCTCTTTGTAAACATTAAAATATTCAGCAGCTGCAATTTTCCAATCGAAACTTGCAGCTCTTTTTTTTAGTAGGTTTTCCGCTTCAATTTTGTTATTATCAAAATGTGTTAATCCGTCAAAAAGAACTTGTTTCATATCTTCAGGATCAAAATTTGTCCAGTAATTAGAAACATCACCTCCAATTTCAGGAAGCGAAGTTTTATCAGATAAAAATACAGGCTTGCCAAAACTCATTGCTTCGATAGGCGGAAGTCCAAAACCTTCGCGAATAGACGGAAAAAGGAATGCAGTACAGTTTTTCATGTAGAACTGTTTTCCTTCATCAGATACTTTGCCCGTCAGGAAAACCTGATTGCTTAACCCGTTATCATCAATTAGCTTTTTGATTTCTTCGCCATACTTTTTATTGTTGTTTCCGGAAATAATTAAATTAAAATCTTTTATTCCTTTCATCATATTAATGATTGCACTGTAATTTTTTCTTTCGATAAAATCTCCAATACTGTAAAAGAAAGGTTTATCGACCGGAACAGTTGAAATAAAATTTGACGTATCTAAAAGTGCCGAAATCGGATTTCCGTTATAAATGACATATTCAGGAACATTGGGCACATTGAAATGTTCGTGTGTATTTTTTTTTGCAAATTCTGAGATATAAGTAATGGCAGTAGCCCTCTCTAGTTTTTTTCTGAAAAGCTCATGCAGTTTAGGGCTTTTGTCTGATGAAACTTCTTCGACAAAATGGATATCATGAACCGTAAGTAAATAGTTAGTACTAAAAAAAGGTTCAACTTTTATATTTTGATTGACAGAATGCCATAAATCATATTTTTTTCGAATCCTAAACAAAGGATGGCGCGAAAGGCTGCTGTATTTGTGGTAGCTAAATTTGTCTTTAAATTCATCTTTAAGAAGCTCCGGTTTTGCGCTGTTTAAAGTTAATTCGAAGTCATTAAAGTCTAATGTCGACAATCCTTTTATTAGTTCATAATTGAAAGTTCCTAAACCGGATGCTCTGTTATTGATATTATGCGTTTCAAGGAAAATATTTTTATGCGACATTTGTTCTTTTTTTTACGAAAATACAATAATAATTTGAAGTGTTAAATCGTATATGTACTTTTGTTCCTTATAAAAAGCAACTGATGAATTTTAAAGTAAATCCTTTTTTCGAAAATAGTACTTCGTCAATTCTTGACAAAATCAAAACATTTAATTCTTCCGGGGAGCTTTTTGGAAATGGAGACCGCAATAAAATAAAATTGTTTGATTTGGATGGAAAAACCATCAATATTAAATCTTTTAAAATTCCGAATATAGTAAATAAAATTGCCTATCGTTATTTTAGAAAATCAAAAGCAAGACGCTCTTTTGAATATGCTACTATTTTATTAGAAAAGGGAATTGGAACGCCACAACCTATTGCATTTCTTGAAAACTTTAATATCATAGGTTTAAAAGACAGTTATTACGCCAGCGAACACTTAGTGACCGAATTAACTTATAGAGAATTGGTTGAAATTCCGGATTACCCGGATAACGATACTATTTTAAGACAGTTTACAAAATTCACTTTTGATCTTCATGAAAAAGGAGTAGAATTTTTAGATCATTCTCCCGGAAATACATTAATCAAAAAGAACGAAAACAATAAATATAGTTTCTTTTTGGTCGATTTAAATAGAATGAATTTTCATACGAACATGAGTTTTGAGCAGCGTATGAACAATTTTAGCCGTCTGACTCCTAAAGAGGAAATGATTGCTGTAATGAGCAATGAATATGCAAAGTTTTACAAAGAGAAAACAGAAGCTGAAATTTTCCAGAAAATGTGGCAGGCAACTTCTCATTTTCAGGAAGAATTTGCCAGAAAGAAAAGACTAAAGAAGAAATTGAAATTTTGGAAATCTTAATTTTTTAATTGTAGTTTTTTTAGTTCCTGAAAACGCACGGCAACACTCAATGCATTGAGGTAACAAATAATGATGCCTCTTTTTCCGTCTAGAATTCCTAAACGAAGTACATATTGATTGAGAAATTGGTAAACCGGTCGTATATAAAAATGAAAAAATCGGGGTTTTGTTTTTTTTGCCAATTCTTCCTGCGCTTTTAATTGCCCGTAAAGAATCATTTTTTGCTTATAGTCTTTATAATTGGAGTAAGAGTAATGAATGAGCTTATTTTTTAATTTTCCGATTGGTCCGTTTACGATTAGTTTTTCGTGTACAATTTTTTCATGATTGTAATGAGCTTCTTCTTTTTTAAACAGACGAATAATTTTGTCCGTCTGCCAGCCGCTAAAACGTAATTTTTTATCCTGGAACATAAAAGTTCTGTGCATAAAATACGCTGAAGCACTATTCTGCTCATTAATAATGCTGCCAATTTCTTTTTCAAGTTCGGTTGTTAGTCTTTCATCAGCATCCATAAAAAGAATCCATGAATTGGTGGCTAGACTTAATGCATAGTTGCGTTGAGAGGCAAAATTATCAAAAGTTCTTTGTACAGCTTTGACATTTTTAAAGGAAGAGGCTATTGCAAAAGTTTTATCTGAGCTAAAAGAATCGACTACAATAATTTCATCGGCGAAAGCCAAATGCTCCAGAACTGCTTTTATATTTTGTTCTTCATTATAAGTAATTACTAATGCCGTTAAAGCTTGTTTTTTAGACAAAGTCATTCGATCGAATTGCGTAGGTTTTGATTTAAGAACGATTTGATCTGAGCGGTAAAATATTCCGGTTGAAATTCTTTATATAAGGATAAAGACTCTTTTTTGAGCATCTTCTCTGTTTTTTGATCAAATAAATCGGCGCGATAATCTTTTAAATGTACTGAAAGATGGTGAATTCCATCTTCAAAAGTTGCCCAGATTTTCTTTTCGATCCAGGGGGAGAAAATTATAAAGGATGGTTTTTCGAGTGCTTTTGCCATATTTATAGCACCGCCGTCATTACCAATAATCAGGTCACATTGATTCATAATAGCAATAAACGAACGGAGATCATCACCAAGCAGATCAAAATATATTTTTTTCCGGGTAGAGGGTTTGCAGTTATTAAAAACAGTTTTGGCGTCTTCTAACTGCTTTGGGAAATAATTGAAAAGAATATTTACATCTGCGTTATCTGCAACACAATCTACTACTTTAGACATAAATTCTAAAGGATATGTTTTTAATTTTTCGCTTCCTAAAAGGCTAATCATGACTGTTTTTCGGTCTTTTTGAACATGATGTTTTTCAAAAAGTGCAATAGCTTTCTGATTTTCTTTTTCAGAAACAAATAATTTCGGGATTGGGTCTATTTTTATTTTTAAATCAAGAGGCCCTAATAACGAAAGTCGTCTTTCTATTGCCAGACCTAAATTGGTTTTAGGAAGTGCTTCAAACGGGACATTATCAGTATAAAGGAAGTTTCTTCCCGGTTTTTTGTATGAGATTTTTTGTTTGGCATTACTTAATAATACCAAAATCCAGCTTTCTAGTTTTGAATAAGCATCAATTAATAAATCATACTTTTCTTTTCGAATCTGAATTCCAAGGTTTAGTAGTTCTTTTTTGCTTTTCCGGTGTTTTTCTTCAAACAAAATAATATTGTCGATACTTGTGTTGCCTTCTAAAACCGGAGTTGTCGAGGCATAAACCAAATAATCTATTTGAGCGTCAGGATAGGCAGCACGCAAATTATTACATATTATACTGCTGATCAAAACATCGCCAATCATTTTTTGCTGAATTACAAGTATCTTCATATAGAAAGCTTAATCTTATTAAGAGTCTACAAATTGAAGCAAAAAAAATCCAAATTCCAATTGATAAGATTGGAATTTGGATTTTAAAATAGTCGAATTTAAATTTTATACCGCAACGTCGTATTCACGAAGGGCATTATTTAATGAAGTTTTTAAATCGGTAGATGGTTTACGTGTACCAATAATCAGTGCACATGGAACCTGAAATTCACCAGCAGCGAATTTTTTAGTATAGCTTCCAGGAATTACAACTGAACGTGCAGGAACAAAACCTTTCATTTCAACTGGCTCGTCTCCGGTAACATCGATAATTTTTGTCGAAGCAGTCAAACATACGTTAGCGCCTAAAACAGCCTCTTTACCTACGTGAACACCTTCTACAACAATACAACGGGAACCAATAAAAGCACCATCTTCAATAATAACCGGAGCAGCTTGTAATGGCTCTAAAACTCCACCAATACCAACACCACCGCTTAAGTGAACATTTTTACCAATTTGTGCACAACTACCAACAGTTGCCCAGGTGTCAACCATAGTTCCTTCATCAACATAAGCACCAATATTTACATAACTTGGCATCAAAATAACACCACTTGAAATATAAGCTCCGTAACGTGCAACAGCATTTGGTACTACACGAATTCCTTTTTCAGCATAACCTCTTTTTAGTAACATTTTATCGTGATACTCAAAAATACCAGATTCCCATGTTTCCATTTTTTGAATTGGGAAATACATCACAACAGCTTTCTTAACCCATTCGTTTACTTGCCATTTGTCACCAACTGGTTCAGCACAACGTAATTTTCCTGAATCAACCAATTCTATAACTTCTCTTATAGCATCAGTTGTAGTAGTTTCTTGTAATAAAGCTCTGTTTTCCCAAGCTTGTTCGATTATAGTCTGTAAAGAATTCATAAGTTTTAATTTTTGGCAAAGATAGCGTATTTGTACAAATGCAAAAAGGTAAATGCTTTTGAAAATGTTACAAATTTAACTTTTTGTTTTTAATTTGATAAGTATAATACAATTGTCTTACGTGATTTTTTCGACACATAGTGCCTCTAAAAGTTTTTTTAATGTCAGAATATGACAAAAGTCAGGTTTTGGCTTTTTTGTTCTGATTAATTTCGCACCATGAATTTCTCCAATCAGATGAGGGAAATTAATTACCATTCCAAAACAAATTATATAAGCAGCAAGACATGAATCAGGAAAATCAACTTCAGGGACAAAGAACTATTATAGACAAAGAAGTCTCATGGGACAAAACTCAGGTGATTATGAGTAAAACAAATGCTTTTGGTATTATTGAATATGCCAACGAAACTTTTGTTGATGTTTCAGGGTATGAAGATTATGAATTAATGGGGCAACCGCACAATATTATTCGCCACCCGGATATGCCACGAGTAATCTTTAAAGTACTTTGGGAAAATCTTAAAAACGGAAAAAACTTTCATGCTATTGTAAAAAACTTAGCAAAATCAGGAAGATTCTATTGGGTAATTACTGATTTTGAAATTTCAAGAGATGAGAATGATGTTATTGTAAATTATTTTGGAAGACGCCAGGCCGTACCGCAAGAAGTTATTGCATTGCATATTGAACCGCTTTATAAAAAACTTTTGCAGATAGAAGCGGCAAGCGGAATGGAGTTTAGTGAAAAATACCTTATTGGCTTTTTAGAAGAAAAAAAGAAAAGTTATGTAGAATATATTAAAGATCTGATTTTTGAGCATGAAAAAGGTCAGGCAAAATTTGCTCAGTATGAAGAACGAGCAGTTGTAGAGGAAGAGGAAGAAGAGGAGGAAAGAGGATTCTTCAGGAGGTTATTTAATAGATAGTATTTGATTTTTTTAGGTTTGAATATTTGGAAAAAAAGTCCGTTTTGAAAAATTCAAAACGGACTTTTTTATTTAAAGGGCTAGCTTATTGTAAATAATTCTTTCGTTGAAAGATTGTATATAAGCTTTTATGAATTTTTCGTATTCCTTAACCCTGAGTTTGTCTTTATTAATTAAATTGTCTTCTAATAAGACGTCTTTTTTCCAGTTATAAAACCCAATAGTCTGGTTATTGGCAAATGCTAAATAATAATCGTCCTTAATATAGTGATACGTTCCCTGAAGATAATACACCACAAAATTGTCCCTTGATTTATAACTTTTACCAAAGCTGACCATGTCGGTTTTGATGTTGAGATAATCTAATATACTTGGCATAATATCAATCTGCTGAAAGTTCTTCTCATCAACCCCCACCAATTCAGGATTCGAAGGGTCGAAGAATAAAATTGGAATTCTGAATTTTCCAATATTGGTCTGATCGGTTTCTCTGTCTCCTCCCGATGAAGTATGATCAGATGAAATCACAAAAAGAGTATTGTTGTACCACTTTTGTTTTTTTGCAGTTTCAAAAAACTTTTTCAATGCATAATCGCTATAAGCAATACTCTCCTGAATAACAGTTGTGCCTTTTGGGAATTTTCCTTTGTATTTTTCTGGTATAATATAAGGATTGTGCGAAGAAATAGTAAACAACGAACTAAAAAATGGCTGTTTAAATGAGGATAATTTATCAGCATAAAATTGTAGAAATTCCTCGTCAAAAATTCCCCATCGTCCGTCAAATGCTTCTTTGCCTGTATATTGGTCTTTTCCAAAATACTGCTCAAATCCCGCTACTTTGGCATATTGGTCAAAGTTTTGGCTTCCGTTGAAAGCACCATGAAAAAACGAAGTTTTGTATCCTTCTTTTTTAAAGATTTCCGGAAGTCCGTGTATTTTATTTAAGGAATAACTGGATGTGATAAACGAATTATTCATCAGACTCGGAATACTTGAAAGTATCGAAGGAACCGCATCAATAGAAACTTTTCCGTTGGCAAACCCGTTTTTAAAATAGTACGACTTTGTAATAAGTGAATCTAAAAAAGGAGTTTGTCCGCGTCCAACATTTTCATTTCCAAAACTCTCTAAAATCAAAATCACAACGTTTTTTTTGATAGTAGGTTTTTTAGGCTGTAACGAAATAACAGGATTGTAAATTGATTTTAATTCTTTGGTATTGTAATAAGTAATGTTCTCAATATCTTCTTTTTTGGCGATGGTTTTTAAAATAGTAAAAGGAGTGTTTAGAACCAAAGCGGTATTACCTAATGCTCCGTATTTGATTCCGTCAACAATTTTTATAGGTTTTTTTTGAAAACCTCCACGACCTAGTATCAATAATACTGCTACTGAAACGATTAAATAGCTAAATTTCAAAAAGTAATCCTTTTTGGTTAGGTCTTGCCTGGTTACATTTTTATTTAAATCCGGAAGTAGTTTCCAAAATAAAACACTAATAGCGATAAAGATAAGTCCAATGTACCAGAACTCTGCTAAAAATGAAGGTAGTAATCCTATTGCTTCCTCTTCCATTCCTTTGGCAGTAATCATTCCGAAAGTGCTTCTTCTCGAGGTAAAACGATAGTAGATAATATCAATGAAATTAGTGGCTATAAATAAAAGATTGACCGTATAAAAAGTAATTTTGAGAATACGTTGATAAAGACTATTGTATTTGAAGTTGCCTGGAAGTAAATGGGCAACCAGAAAAAAAAGATTCAAATAGCTTATAGCAGCAAAATCGAACAACAGACCTCCTATAAAAGTTTGAAAGGTAAAATCTCCAAACAAATCCAAATTCATAAAGTAAAATAATGCTCTGCTAAATTGGTAGATTATAAGGATTAGAAAGAATCTTTTCAAAAATAAAGCAATACATTTTTTGTAATTATTCATTTGAAGACTAATGTTTTAAATAGGATTTGGTTGTTTTTGTTTCAGAAATTTAACTTTCTTAATTAATGTTAAATTTGACGCAAAAGAACTTATTTTTTTTTAATTATAATATAATAAACAACATTTTTCTGATTAAAAGAATGTTTTCTTGGTTTTATGTTCAATAATGCAATAGAATTGCAAAATATTGAATTTATTTTGTTATTTATTTATAAATTCTCGCTAAATTTGTGAATTCCTTTTTATCTCTGTTAAAAAATCAAAATGCCAAGAATTCTCTCCATAGATTACGGACAAAAACGTACAGGAATTGCCGTTACCGACGAAATGCAAATTATAGCTTCAGGTTTAACAACGGTTTCAACAAGTTCATTAATTGATTTTTTAAAGGATTATTTTTCTAAAGAAAAAGTAGAGGCGGTTTTAATTGGTGAGCCCAAACAAATGAACGGGCAGCCATCAGAAAGTGCTTCTGTAATCAAAGGATTTGTTACTCATTTCTCTAATATTTTTCCTGATATGAAAGTGGTTCGTGTTGATGAACGCTTTACTTCAAAAATGGCGTTTCAGACTATGATTGATAGTGGATTAAGCAAAAAACAGCGTCAGAATAAAGGTTTGATCGATGAAATTTCAGCCACAATTATGCTTCAGGATTATCTTTCTTCAAAGCGTTTTTAATTTCTAAAGCTTTATAAATTTAAAACCTTTAATTTTTATTAAAAACATAACTTTTATCATGTGATTTTAGTTTTTTTTTGCAATTATAAAAAGTACCTTTGCACTTTAAAAACAAATTACTGTTATGCCTGACAATACAATACGTTCCAATAGTGAAGTAGTGCTTATTGGAGCTGGAATTATGAGTGCAACTCTTGGATTAATTTTAAAAGAGCTGCAACCCGATATAAAAATTGAAATTTACGAAAGATTAGATGTTGCTGCTGCCGAAAGCTCTGATGCGTGGAATAATGCAGGAACAGGACATTCAGCTTTTTGTGAGCTAAATTACACACCAGAGAAGGCAGATGGAAGTATTGATCCTAAAAAAGCAATAAGTATTGCAGAATCTTTTGAAATTTCTCGTCAGTTTTGGTCCTACTTAGTACAGGAAAATAAAGTACCATCTCCGGATAATTTTATTAAAAGTGTTCCTCATATGAGTTTTGTATGGGGAGATAAAAATGTAGAATACCTTAAAAAGAGATTTGATGCCCTGCAAAGCAATCCTATTTTTTCTCAAATGGAATTTAGTACTGATTTTGAGAAACTGAAACAATGGATGCCACTTGTTATGGAAGGCAGAGAAGCTAACGAAAAATTAGCCGCTACCCACATGGAAATTGGTACTGATGTTAATTTTGGTGCTTTGACCAGAAGTATGTTTAATTATTTAGAAAAACTGGATGGTGTTTCTTTATACTTTAATCATGAAGTTAAAAAATTAAGACAGCGTGAGGATAAATCGTGGAGAATTAAAATCACTGATTTAACAACAGGCCAAACAAGAAAAGCGTATACTAAGTTTGTATTTATTGGCGCCGGTGGAGGTTCATTGCCTTTGCTGGAAAAAGCAAAGGTTCCGGAAGGAAACGGTTACGGAGGTTTTCCGGTAAGTGGTCAATGGTTAAAATGCACCAATCCTGAGGTGATTGCAAAACACCAGGCAAAAGTATACGGTAAAGCAAGTGTTGGAGCACCTCCAATGTCAGTTCCGCATATCGATACACGTGTGATCGATGGCGAGAAAGCATTACTCTTTGGGCCTTTTGCAGGATTCTCTACCCGTTTCTTAAAAAATGGTTCTTACTTAGATTTGCCATTGTCTATAAAAGCAAACAATTTAATTCCGATGTTATCAGCGGGATTTCACAATATTCCTTTAACCCGATATTTGATAGAGCAAGTTCGCCAATCTCCGAAAGACAGAATGAAAGCTTTGCGTGAATATTTGCCAACAGCACGTTCTAAAGACTGGAAACTGGAAAAAGCAGGACAACGTGTTCAGGTAATCAAAAAGGATGAAAAAGAAGGCGGGGTTTTAGAATTTGGTACAGAAGTGATCAATACGCATGACGGAACTTTAGCTGTTTTATTAGGAGCTTCTCCTGGTGCGTCGACTGCAGTTGCTATTATGGTTGATTTAATTGGCAGATGTTTTACCAATCAGATTAAAACACCGGAGTGGGAAGCGAAATTGAAAAAAATGATTCCTTCTTACGGACAAACTTTAAATGATAAACCAGAGCTTTTGGCAGAACTTAGAAAACATACTTCAGAAGTATTAAAACTAAATAATTAAAGCTTATTTTTTTATACTAAACAAAACAAATCCAGATGAATTAATCTGGATTTGTTGCTTTAAATTCTTTTGTAATTTTTAAAATCTTTTCGGCCAGGTTGCTCATCCATATCAATTGTTCGATAACCATTTGAGCTTCCTGCATTTTCGCCTGACGCGTTTCTTTATCCAGTTCGTCGTCTTTAATGAGGCGCGTAAAATTAACGCGTTTGAGTTCTTCAAATTGAAGCGTTACATCCTCCTTATCAAAAAAAGTATCCGTTATAATCGTTTCATTTCTTAAAATAGAAATCGAATGATCTAAGTTGGAGAGTATTGTTTTTATGATGTAATTAAAAGATTCTGAGGCAGATGTCGTCTGGTGTGATTGGATGTAAGTAGATAATGATGCCAAAGCTGATAATATCGAATGATTTAAAACTACTAGTTTGTTGACTAATGGCATTGTTTTTTGTTTCGATTTTGGTTCCTGCATCATGCGTTGAAAAGAAGTCATTAGATTTCCAATTTCTACAAAAGCATTTTTTCTTGCCAATCGGTATGAGGTGGGGATTTCTCCTTTTTTATTATAAAAATCAGCAATTTCTTTAAGGTAATTTCTATTGGCACGAATCGAATTCTCGATATGAATAGGTGTATTGATAAATTCCCAGGCCGGCCATAGAAACTGATTGGCCAAAAAGGCTAAAGTAGCTCCTGCCATTGTGTCTAAAACACGAAACTGAATTACTTCGACAACATTGGGGGTTAAAATTCCGTAAATAAAAACCACATACATAGTCACAAAAGTGGCGCTTATTTTATAGTTAATTTGCGTGAACGAAATCCCCAATAGCATGCATACAATAGATAATATACTAAGTGCAACGTGATTTTGGATTATAGAAACGATTCCAAAAGCTAGTAATCCTCCCAAAATAGTTCCGAAGATTCTGTTATAAGAACGTTCTTTCGTTAATCCATAACCCGGGCGCATAATAACGACAATAGTCAGTAAGATCCAATAGACATTTTGAAAAGCCAGGAATTGCCCAATAGTAAAACCAATCAAGATGGTAATAGTAAGTCGCACTGAATGTCTGAAAATCGAAGAAGAAAAACTTAAATTTTCGATTAAAGTACGTAAGGGATAGTATTGAGGAGTCAGGAATTTCTCCAGTTCCTTATCCTTATCTTTTAATTTAAATGACTGCATGGCAAGCGAAAAAGCGCGCTGAATAATTTTAATCTTTCCTGCTTGGTTTTTAGCATATTGCAGCATATTCATCAACATCAAAACTCCTTCTGAGGCTTCTTCTTTTCCTAAGGTTTTTTCGTAATCAAAAATGGCAAATTCAAGAGCATCAAGTTCGTTTTTCAAATTGTTCTTATCAATATACACGCTAATATTATGAACGTTTTTTGATAGTTTTTTTAATGTCGACGCGAGTTTATAGGCGACATTTTGGTAGGTTCGAAGCACATCAGGATGTTTGGCAAATTTTTCATGAAGTTTGCTATGGTCAAATGATGTATATAAAGCAAGTTCCTGAATTTCTACTAATGTGATAAAAACAAGGAGCATTTTTCTATTTTGACTAGTAGTTGCAGATGCATTTTGATTGCCAATAAGCATTCGCCTTAAATCTTCATGAATCAAATTGAGATCGACCTGAACGCTTAATTGCTTTTCGATTATGGCTTGTCTATTGGCTTCCGGACTCCATAAATCACCTCTTAGTTTTAAATATTTTGCTGTTAGTTTTATACCTTCGGCAATTTGCAATTCGACATATTTATAAGGCTGTACAAAATGAAAAACAAGCGAAACGATTAAATATAAAATACCTCCAATAAATATAAAGCCTGAATATTCGATAGCTTCCCATCCTTCATGTAAATGTCCAAATGATAATGAAATAGATAATAAAGCAGAGAACGATACCAGTGTCGCACGTTGACCGTAAACCGAAATCATTGAACATAGAAAAAGAAGAAACCCTAAAAAAGGATAAAATAAAAACGGATAGGGATAAGCCAGATTTACTAAGAGATTTACTCCCGAAACAATGAAAGAAGCTACAATAAGCCCTTTTATTTTATGGCTCAGCGAACTTGGAACATCACTAGGGTAAGTATAGAATGCTCCCAGGGCAATTGTAAAACCTATTTCGAAATGTCCCAGGAAATTCAAAATTAAAACAGGAACAACAGAAGCAATAGTTACTTTAGAGGCGTTTAAAAAAGAAGTACTGTTAGTAAATTTCGAAATGAGATCAAACATATTATAAGGTTTATAAACAAAAGTACGAATTGTACGAATTAATTTGGCATAATTATGGATGAGTTTTTGCGAAGCTCGTAAAAAATGCGATATAATATATGTTTCGAATTATTCATTGACTATTTTTTACTATTTTTGCCAGCTGAATTATGAGAACTAAAATTCAGGAGTTTTCAGTAGATAATACATTAAAATAATACAAATGATTTTACCAATTGTAGGATATGGTGATCCTGTTTTAAGAAAAGTGGGTGAGGTAATTACGCCGGAATATCCAAACTTAAAAGAAACAATAGCAAACATGTATGAAACCATGTACAACGCTTACGGAGTAGGACTTGCCGCACCGCAAGTAGGTATGCCAATTCGTTTGTTTGTTATTGACACAACTCCTTTTAGTGATGATGATGATTTACCGTCAGATGAGCAAAAAGATTTAAAAGGTTTCAAGAAAACTTTTATCAATGCTAAGATTATTAAAGAAGAAGGCGAGGAGTGGAGTTTTAACGAAGGTTGCTTAAGTATTCCAGACGTTCGCGAGGATGTATATAGAAAACCAATAGTTACAATCGAATATTGTGATGAAGATTTTGTAATGAAAACAGAAGTTTTTGATGGTTTGATTGCAAGAGTTATTCAGCATGAATACGATCATATCGAGGGAATTTTATTTACAGATAAAATCTCATCTTTGAAAAAACGCTTGATTCAAAAAAAATTAAAAAATATTACCGAGGGCAAAACGTTTCAGGAATACAGAATGAAATTTGCTGCAGCTAAAAAAGGAAGATAATTGATCTGAGAAATTAAGATCAATAAAAATATAATAAATCAAATTCTTAATACTAATTTTAATAAACATGAATTTAGAGAAAATTTTAGCCATTTCTGGGAAACCAGGTTTATATGTATTGAAAGTGCAAACACGTACAGGCTTTGTGGCGGAATCATTGACAGACGGAAAAAAAATTACTGTTAACTTAAAAAGTAACGTAAGTTTATTATCAGAGATTTCAATTTATACGCATGATGGAGAAAAACCATTAACTGAAGTAATGCAGCGTATTGCTACTAAAGAGAATAAAGGTCAGGCAATTTCTCATAAAGAAGATAATGCTACATTAGCAGCTTATTTTAAAGAAATTCTTCCTGATTATGATGAAGAAAGAGTTTATCCTTCAGATATTAAAAAAGTATTAAACTGGTACAATACACTTCAGGCAAAAGGTCTGGTAACTGATTTGGCTCCGGCTGCTGCTGAAGCTCCTGAAGAAACTCCGGTTGTTGAAGAAAAACCAAAAAAAGCTCCTGCTGCCAAAAAAGCAAAAGCAAAAAAAGAAGAATAGCAGATCCCTGCATTCAAAATATATTAATCCTGTTAAGTCTTTTTCTTGACAGGATTTTTTACTTTTACGATATTGTTACAATCCGAAAAAAAACTTCATAAAATGAGCAAAGAACTTCAACTTAAGGCATTCGAAAGATTATTAATTATTATGGATGAACTTCGTGAGCAATGTCCCTGGGATAAAAAGCAGACTTTGCAAACCCTGAGACATCTTACTATCGAAGAAACCTACGAATTAGGAGATGCTATTTTAGACAATGATTTGAACGAAGTAAAAAAAGAATTAGGTGACTTATTACTGCACATTGTTTTTTATGCCAAAATAGGCTCAGAAACCAATGATTTTGATATAGCAGATGTCTGTAATGAAATTTGTGATAAGCTCATTCATCGCCATCCTCATATTTATAGCGATACTGTTGTGAAAGATGAAGAGGAAGTAAAACAAAACTGGGAAAAGTTAAAGCTTAAAGAAGGTAAAAAATCAGTTCTGGAGGGCGTGCCAAGGAGTTTACCGGCGCTGGTAAAAGCAAGCCGAATTCAGGATAAAGTAAAAGGTGTGGGTTTCGACTGGGAAGAACCACAACAGGTTTGGGATAAAGTTCAGGAAGAATTAGAAGAATTACAAGTTGAAGTAAAAGCAGGCGATGAGGATAAAATCGAAGCCGAATTTGGCGATGTTTTATTCTCGATGATCAATTATGCTCGTTTTCTAAATGTTAATCCTGAAGATGCTTTGGAACGTACTAATAAAAAATTCATTAAACGTTTTCAATATTTAGAAAGCAAAGCAGGTGAATTAGGAAAACCTTTAATGGACATGACTCTGGCAGAAATGGATGTATTCTGGAACGAAGCTAAAAAACTCTAATTATTCGGCCATTTTTTTCAATGCTTTAATATTTTTAAGCATTATTTTTTTTCCTACTAATTCAATTAAATCTAGCTTGTTAAAGTCAGATAACAACCTGATACAGCTTTCTGTAGCAGTACCAATTATACCCGCCAATTCTTCTCTGGTAAGCTGAACTTTCAAAGTTTTGTCAGCGTTTTCACCAAAGGAATCATGCAGTTGCAGTAATGTCTCGGCCAAACGTTGTTTTACGGTTTTTTGTACTAAAGCAATCTTGTCGTTTTCAGATTCTTTCAAATCTTCGCAAACAGATTGCATCAGATTCATTGAGAACTGATTATTGTTATTAAAAAAGTGTAAAATTTCGGTTTTAGGAATAAAGCAAACTTCCATATCCGCAACTGCTTTTGCAGATAGATTTGCAGGCTCGTTGCTAATCATTGAACGCTGGCCCAAAAGTTCCCCTGATTGTACAAGTTTTACAATCTGATCTTTTCCGTTTGCACTTAGTTTTGAAAGTTTTCCAACACCATCTTTTATACAAAAAACGCCATTAGTTACCTCACCTTCTTCAAAAATGGCTTCTCCTTTTTTAATTTTATAGGTAGTCTTACTATTAGCCAATTTTACAACCTCATCTTTATTAAGTGCTTTAAGAGAAGAAAGCTGTCGTACGATGCATTGATCACATTTATTCATGGCAAAAAATATTTACTGCAAAATTAACCAATATTAGCATTCGAAGGCATTATTATTCGTAAAAAAAACGTCGAAAAAAACGAATATTGTTATTTGTCTGCTTTATTTAGTTAAATTTAGAATTCGATTTCAGATAACATGATAAATATCATTTTTATCATCTCTGGTTTTTTTAACATTTGTTGTATCAAAAAAAACAGATTTTATGAGTGAGCAGAGTTGTTTTCATTGTGGGTTAACCATAGTTAAAAATGAAGAAATCAATTTTGATGAAAAGAAGTTTTGTTGCAACGGATGCAAAACCGTTTACGAAATTTTTAGTCTTCATGATATGACCTGCTATTATGATTTCGAAAAGTCACCAGGTGCAACTCCGCAAGAGATTCAAGGCAAGTATGACTTCTTAGATAATGAAGCTATTCTGTCAAAAGTATTAGAATTTCAGGAAGGAAATACTGCAATTGCATCATTAAACATCCCTCACATTCACTGTAGTTCTTGTATTTGGATTCTTGAGAACCTAAATAGACTTCAACCCGGAATAAGTGTTTCTCAGGTTAATTTTCCTGAAAAAAGAGTTCGAATTACTTTCAATTCAGATCTCGTTTCATTAAAGACTATTGTTTATCTGCTAAGTTCAATTGGTTATGAACCTTATATTAGCTTAGAAAATTATGAAACCGGTAAAACAAATGTAGACAGAACTTTAACCTATAAATTAGGTGTTGCCTTTTTCTGTTTTGGAAATATAATGCTGTTATCTTTTCCTGAGTATTTCGAGATCAAAGAATTTTGGTTAGATAATTATAAGCCATTTTTTAGAATATTAATTTTCCTTTTAGCATTGCCCAGCTTTTTATACTCTGCAAGTGGTTATTATGTTTCAGCATACAAAAGTATAAAATCCGGAATGCTGAATATTGATATTCCAATAGCTTTAGGGATTATAGTGATGTTTATTCGCAGCACTTTTGATATTGTAATGAATTACGGATCAGGTTTTTTTGACAGTTTAACGGGGCTGGTCTTCTTCATGCTGCTCGGAAAAATGTTTCAGATTAAAACCTATAGTTTTCTAAGCTTCGAAAGGGATTTTAAATCTTATTTTCCAATTGCCGTTACGCGAATAAATACAGACACAGCAGAAGAAAGCGTGCCTATTTATGATGTTCAAAAGGGAAATAGGTTGTTAATTAGAAATCAGGAATTAATTCCTGTAGATGGTATTTTAATTAGTGAAAAAGCTGAAATAGATTACAGTTTTGTCACAGGAGAAGCTGTTCCCATCACCAAAAAATCCGGAGATAAAGTCTTTGCCGGTGGTAAGCAAATAGGTAAAGTAATCGAGATGGAAGTGCTGCACTCAGTCTCACAAAGTTATCTGACACAATTGTGGAGCAATGAGATCTTCCAGAAAAAAGTATTTCAACAGCATAAAACCATTACAGACGCCATAAGTCGTTATTTCACACCAATATTATTGCTAATTGCCTTTTTAGGTTTTGCATATTGGATTTTTATTGATGCTAATACGGCTTTTAATGTTTTTACGGCAGTTTTAATTGTAGCTTGTCCTTGTGCATTAGCCCTCACAGCACCCTTTACTTTCGGAAATATTCTAAGGATAATGGGCAAGAAAAAAATGTATCTTAAAAATGCCTTGGTAATTGAACAGTTAGCTAAGGTTGACACTATCGTGTTTGATAAAACCGGCACAATTACTACCAACAAAAAATCAAATATTTCATATGAGGGTAATGTCCTTTCTGAGGAAGAATATGTTGTGATTAAAAATGTGCTTAGGGCTTCTAATCATCCGTTAAGCCGTATGTTATATGATTTTTTATCAGAAACAAAGAAGGTTAAAATAGATGATTTTCAGGAAATAACAGGAAAAGGAATTTTAGCTTCTGCTAATAACAAAGTAATCAGGATTGGCTCTGCTGAGTTTGTAGGAAATATGGGAGATTCATCAGAGATTGAAAAAACGGCACTTCATATTAAAATTAATGATATTTATTACGGAAAATTTACCTTTCAAAATCAATATCGTGAAGGCTTAGAAAAATTATTTTTTACTCTGAGTAAAAATTATAAAATAAAGGTTCTTTCAGGAGATAATGATGGAGAAAGAGCAAGTCTTCAGTCGATTTTGCCTTTAGAAACAGAATTAATTTTTAATCAGAAGCCTGAGCAAAAACTTGATTTTATCAGGAAACTACAGGATAAAGGCCAAAATGTAATGATGGTAGGGGATGGGCTTAATGATGCAGGAGCTTTAGCGCAAAGTAATGTTGGAATTTCTATTTCTGAGAATGTAAATGTTTTTTCTCCGGCTTGTGATGCTATTTTAGATGCTTCTGAATTTTCGCGCCTGGATTACTTTTTAAAACTATCTCAAAAATCAATCACAATAATTAAGATGAGTTTTGGCTTGTCACTTCTTTATAACATAGTAGGGCTCACTTTTGCAGTTACAGGTAATCTGCTTCCTTTAGTAGCGGCTATTATTATGCCTTTGAGTACGATTACGATAGTCAGCTTTGTTACTTTGATGTCTAACTATTTCAGTAACAGTAATTTAAAATGATTATAAATAATTGAAAGTTATTTTTTTATAAATTTAACATATATCTCCACATATGATAAATATCATATTTTAACAGCCAGTAACCTAGTAATTTTGTTAACATAAATTTAAGGGGTATGAGTGTCATTTATCTATTAATTTCAGTAAGTATTTTCGTCGCAATTTGTTTTTTTATTGCCTTTATTGTTGCTGTTAAATCAGGGCAATACGATGATGATTATACCCCCTCGGTCAGAATGCTTTTTGACGATGAAACGAAAATTGCCTCCCACAATAAAAAATCAACAACAGAAGAAAAACAAGTATAATTATGGAAATGGAACAGTTTTATTACGACAACAAAATTGTAAAAAAATTCATTTACGCCACTATTCTTTTTGGAGTAGTAGGTATGTTAGTAGGGCTAACCTTAGCGGTTATGTACCTTTTTCCCAACATGACAGATGGTATTTCGTGGCTTAGTTATGGCCGATTAAGACCTTTGCATACCAATGCGGTTATTTTTGCCTTTGTAGGGAATGCATTTTTTGCAGGTATGTATTATTCACTTCAGCGATTGCTAAAAGCCAGAATGTTTAGTGATTTTTTAAGTAATCTGCATTTTTGGGGCTGGCAGCTTATTATTGTTGCTGCTGCTATTACCTTGCCTTTGGGAATTACTTCTTCAAAAGAATATGCCGAATTAGAATGGCCTATTGATATCGCTATTGCTCTTATCTGGGTGGTTATGGGAATCAATATGATAGGTACAATGCTTCGTCGTAGAGAGCGTCACTTATATGTTGCGATTTGGTTTTACCTGGCAACATTTGTTACAGTTGCTGTTTTACATATTTTTAATAATATTGAAATTCCGGTATCTGCTTTAAAAAGCTATTCTGTGTACGCAGGTGTTCAGGATGCTTTGGTACAATGGTGGTACGGACATAATGCAGTTGCATTCTTCCTTACAACTCCGTTTTTAGGATTAATGTATTATTTTGTTCCAAAAGTAGCCAATCGTCCTGTTTATTCTTACAGATTATCCATTATTCACTTTTGGTCTTTGATTTTTATTTATATCTGGGCTGGTCCTCACCACTTATTATATTCGGCTTTACCCAACTGGGCTCAGAATTTAGGTGTTGCGTTTTCTGTAATGCTGATTGCTCCATCTTGGGGAGGTATGATCAACGGGCTTTTAACATTAAGAGGTGCGTGGGATAAAGTGCGTGAAGAGCCTGTTTTGAAATTCTTTGTAGTTGCAATTACAGGTTACGGAATGGCTACTTTTGAAGGTCCAATGCTTTCCTTAAAAAATGTAAACGCTATTGCGCATTATACTGACTGGATTATTGCACACGTTCACGTAGGAGCTTTAGCATGGAACGGATTTATGTCTTTTGGGATTATATACTGGTTGATTCCCCGAATGACAAAAAGTACATTATTCTCTAAAAAACTGGCAAATTTCCACTTCTGGATCGGTACTTTGGGAATCATTTTATATACTCTGCCAATGTATGTGGCTGGTTTTCAACAAGCATCCATGTGGAAACAATTCAATCCGGATGGTACATTAACTTATGGTAATTTCCTTGAAACAGTTACTGCAATTATGCCATTGTACTGGATGAGAGCCATTGGTGGTACTTTGTATTTAATTGGAATGTTTACGCTGGTTTACAATGTTATAATGACAGTAAGAGCAGGTGATACTATTGAAGATGAATTAGCTCAGGCTCCGGCATTACAAAGAATTAGTACGAGTAGACTAAAAGGAGAAAAATTCCATACCTGGTTAGAAAGAAAACCAATTCAGTTAACCATTTTAGCTACAATTGCTATTTTAATTGGAGGTATTATTCAGATTGTACCAACAATTATGGTAAAATCAAATATTCCAACGATTTCAAGTGTTAAACCATACACTCCTTTAGAACTCGAAGGCCGTGATTTGTATATACGAGAAGGCTGTGTGGGTTGTCACTCGCAATCTGTTCGTCCTTTTAGAAGTGAAGTAGAACGTTACGGACCTCAATCAAAAGCTGGTGAGTTTGTTTACGACCATCCGTTCCTTTGGGGATCAAAACGTACAGGCCCGGATTTATTGAGAGTAGGAGGAAAATATAATGACAATTGGCATTTTAATCACTTCTGGAATCCACAGAGTATTTCTGCAGGTTCGATTATGCCAGGATACAAATGGCTATTTGATAATGAGGCAATGGATATTTCGTTGACTCAAAAGAAAATGCAGGCTATGATTAAACTTGGTGTTCCGTATACAGAAGCCGATGTTGCAAATGCACAACAAACATTAAGAACTCAGGCTGTAGCAATCGAGAAAAGTTTAGAAAATGATCCTGACTTTGTAAAAAGTTATGAAGAAAGTAAGAAAAAAGCAGCAGCAAAAGGTGAAAAATTTGTTCCGATGAATGAAAGAGAAATCGTTGCCTTGATTGCTTATATACAAAGACTTGGGACTGATATTAAAGTAAAAGAGACTTCTAAATAACAACATTATGTTTGAACAAATAAAACACAATATGGAGAATATTTCGGGTATAGAGATTTACCCGATACTTTCTCTCTTGATATTCTTTTTCTTTTTTGTAGGATTAGGCTTTTGGGTATTTTCATATAAAAAAGAGAAAATTCAGGAAATGAGTGAAATACCTTTGGATGAAGGGCTTATTATAATTTCAAAAGATATTTAAAAATGAAAAAGTTTTTCCCAGTATATGTAAGAGTACCGCTGATTTTCTTCATCGTATTTGGCTTAATGGAATATTTTATAGATTCAGGCGACAGACCGGCTTTTATAAAGTATCCGATGGTTTCAGTCTTCTTATTTGTTTTTCTATTTATTTTGATTGCCATCGAAGTTACGCTGAGTGCTGTTAATCGTGTTATGTATGAATTGATGTCACCAGAAGAAAAGGCAAAACTCGAATATGAAAATAGTTTGAGTTTAACAGAAAGCACCTGGTATAAAGATTTAATGCAAAAACTTACCAAAACGCAACCTATAGAAAAAGAAGGTGAGTTATTAATGGATCATGATTATGATGGAATTAAAGAGTTAGATAATAATTTACCGCCTTGGTGGGTATATTTATTCTATATCTGTATCATTTTTGGTGTAATTTATTTTGCCCGTTATGAAGTTTTTGGCGGAGATGATCAGGAAATGGAGCTTAAAAAAGAAATGGCTCAGGCAAAAATTGATGTAGATGAATATCTGAAAACAGCACCGGATTTGATGGATGAGAAGACAGTTGTGTTATTAACTGATCCGGAAAGTTTAGCAGCAGGTAAGGAAATCTTTACAACCAATTGTGCTGCATGTCACCGTGCTGATGCCGGAGGGCAAATAGGTCCAAACCTTACTGATGATCATTGGATTTTGGGTGGAGGAATTAAGAATCTTTTTCATACCATAACAAATGGAGGTCGTGATGGTAAAGGAATGATTGCCTGGAAAGGAACTTTAAAACCAAAAGAAATTCAAAAAGTAGCGAGTTATATTCTTTCCTTACAAGGAAGTAATCCAAAAGACCCGAAAGAAGCAGAAGGAGAAATTTGGGTTGATGATAGTGCTCCAACAAAAGATACCACAGCAAGTACTTCAAAAGATAGTACTGAAGTTAAAAAATAATTACAAAAATCATGTCAAATTTACCAGACGAAGCTTTTAGAGATACCATCGGAACTATTGATGAAGGAGGTAATCGAAAATTTATTTTTCCTAAAAAACCGTCTGGTAAATTTTATAAGTATAGAAAAATAGTTAGTTACGTTTTATTAGCTATTTTAATTGCCAATCCGTTTATAAAAGTAAATGGAAATCAATTTATGATGTTCAATGTTTTAGAGCGTCGTTTTAATATTTTTGGATTCCCGTTTTGGCCACAGGATTTTTATCTTTTTGTTATTTCAATGCTTGTTGGTATTGTTTTTATTATTTTATTTACGGTTGTATTTGGAAGGATTTTTTGTGGATGGATTTGTCCGCAGACTATTTTTCTTGAAATGGTTTTTCGCAGAATAGAATATTGGATAGATGGTGATCGCGGGGCTCAAATGCGATTGGCAAGACAAGAATGGAATGCGGAAAAAATTAGAAAACGAGTAATCAAATGGATTGTTTTTTTCTTAATATCCTTTGGTATTGCCAACGTTTTTCTGGCTTATTTAGTAGGTAGCGATCAATTATTATTAATGATCGAACAAGGACCCATTCAGCAGGCAAGTAATTTTATAGCTCTCTTAATTTTTACCGGAATTTTTTACTTTGTTTTTGTTTGGTTTCGTGAGCAGGTTTGTATCATTGCCTGCCCTTACGGAAGACTACAGGGAGTACTTTTAGATAACAAATCGATTAATGTAGCATACGATTTTGTTCGTGGAGAAAAAGAAGCCGGCCGTGCCAAATTCAATAAAAAAGAAGATAGAGCTCTAACGGGAAAAGGAGATTGTATTGATTGTCACCAGTGTGTTCATGTTTGTCCTATGGGAATCGATATTCGAAACGGAACTCAATTAGAATGTACGAATTGTACCGCTTGTATTGATGAATGTGATACCATTATGGATAGTGTAGGTCTGCCAAAAGGTTTGATTCGATATGCTTCTGAAGATGAAATTGCCAAAAAAGCACCTTTCAAATTTACTACAAGAATGAAAGGCTACACTGCTGTTTTATTCATTCTTTTGAGTGTTTTTGTTGGAATGCTGTTTTTGCGCACCGATGTTCAGGCTGTTGTTTTACGTTTGCCGGGACAGCTTTTTCAGCATAAAGGAGATAAAATAAGCAATGTTTATACGTACAAGATCGTCAATAAAACAATGAAAGATTACCAGGATATTCATTTTGAATTAATAGATCAAAAAGGAGATATTAGAAATGTAGGAACACAACATTTTAAAGTTCTAAAAGAAGGAATTTCACAAGGTACATTATTTATAGAAATTGATGAAGCTCTTTTGGAAAGTGATAAAACCAAGGTAAAAATTGGAGTTTATAACGGTACTGAGTTACTCGAAACCACTACAACAAATTTTTTAGGACCAAGAAGTTTTAATTAAAAAAATAGTATCATGAAAATAAATTGGGGAACAGGAATTGTCATTGCATTTGCGTTGTTTATGACTTTTATTTTATATTTTGTTTTTGAAGTACAATCCAATAGTAAATATGACAATGATTTGGTCGTTGAGGAATATTATAAGCACGATTCGCATTTTCAGGATGAAATGGCCCGAATTCAGAATGCCCATGACTTACAGCAAAGACCTTTAATTACTTATACTGAAAATGGTATAAAGATTGCTTTTCCGGCAACTTTTGATAGCGATAAAGTAAAAGGAAATGTACTATTATACAGGCCTTCAAACAAGAAATTTGATTTTGATACTCAAATTGCTTTAACCAATTCGTCTTTACTTATTCCGCAAAAGAAGTTGATTAAAGGACGTTGGGATGTTAATATGGAATGGGAGTATAAAGGGACAAAATATCTGTCAAAAGAAGTGATTTACGTAAATTGATAAATTGCGTTAAATTTAAAATGCTTTAAAATCATTTTAATCCCATTAATCTGTGGTAAACAGAAAAATTAGTAATAAATGCTATATTCAGCTTTTATATTAGGTCTTATTAGTAGTTTGCACTGCATTGGTATGTGTGGTCCAATTGCTATGATGTTGCCTGTTGATCATCAAAATGAAACTAAAAAAGCAACCCAGATTATTGTCTATCATTTAGGACGAATGACAGCTTATGCCGCAATCGGATTAATTTTTGGATTGTTAGGCAGAGGTTTTTTTCTGGCCGGACTACAGCAAAAGATGTCTGTTTTTATAGGTTTGATGATAATTCTTATAGTTTTGATCCCGGAGAAAGTTTTTTCGAAGTACAATTTTTCAAAACCGGTTTATAAAATTATTTCCAGAATAAAATCAGGCTTAGGAAATCAGTTTAAAAAGAAAACCTATAAGTCAATTTTTACAATAGGATTATTGAATGGCTTTTTGCCCTGCGGAATGGTTTATGTTGCGCTATTTGGCGCTATTGCCATGCAGAGTGCCAGCTTTGGGGTTTTGTATATGATTTTGTTTGGATTAGGTACCGTGCCTTTAATGACAAGTGTTGTTTATATACATTCATTAATAAAATTACCTTTTAGAAATAAGATCCAAAAGGCAATTCCGTATGTAACTGTTATTATTGGTATTTTATTTATCCTTAGAGGACTTGGTTTAGGAATTCCTTATATTTCCCCATCAAATATGAGTTTGTTTGTACAAGGAACTCCTAATTGTCATTAGACTGTCATCGAAAACAAATTTGTTTCTGGTGATTTTCTTTTTAGATGCAAATCAAAAGCCATACAGATATTGCGAACAAATGGCCGTCCGGCTTCGGTGATTTTTATTTTATTTTCTTCAATTATAATCAACTGATCTTTTTCTATTTCTTTTAAATCTTCTAAAACAGTAGAAATTTCTTTAAAATACAGTTCTTCTTTGCTCCAGAATGTTTCAAATTTGCAGGTTAAGTTTAAGATATGTTTTCTAATAATTAAGTCTTCATCGTTTAGAATATGACCTTTTACAACTGGCAATTGATTTTGTTCCAGTAATAGGTAGTAATCTTCTATAACTTTTGTGTTTTGAGCAAAGCTGTACCAGCTATCACTAATAGATGAAACTCCTAAACCAATCATAAGTTGTGTTTTTGAGGCGCTATAACCCATAAAATTGCGGTGTAATTCTTTATTAGTCGTTGCTTTATATAAACTATCAGATAGCAGGGCAAAATGATCCATACCAATTTCGTGATAACCATTTTGAGAAAGCATTTGCTTTCCGGTTTCGTATAATTTTCGCTTTTCAGCATCTTTAGGAAGGTTCTCTTCATTAAATCCACGCTGTCCGTTTCCTTTTATCCACGGTACATGGGCATAACTATAGAAAGCTAATCGATCCGGCTTTAAGGAATTTGTCTTTTCGACGGTATCAATTACGTTCTCAATCGTTTGAAATGGTAAGCCAAAAATAATATCATGACCTATTGATTTATAACCAATTTCTTTTGCCCAAAAAGTTACTTTCGCAACATTATGAAAAGGCTGAATTCTGTGAATTGCTTTTTGAACTTTCTCGGCATAATCCTGAACACCAAAACTTACGCGGCGAAAACCTAAATCGTATAATTTTTTAAGTTGTTCGTATGTAGTGTTGTTGGGATGACCTTCAAAACTGAATTCATAGTTTTCTGCTTTATGCGCTTTAGAGAGTATACCATTTATAAGTAGTTCTAAATTTGCTGAAGAGAAAAAAGTGGGAGTTCCTCCACCTAAATGAATTTCTTTAATGAGTGGCTTTTCCGGTAATAGTTCGCAGTATAGATCCCATTCTTTTAAAACAGCGTTAATGTAGGTTTCTTCTACTGAATGGTTTTTTGTAATGCGTTTATTGCAGCCACAAAAAGTGCACATACTTTCGCAAAATGGTAAATGAATATATAAACTAATTCCGTTTTGAGAATTGCTTTCTGAAAATGATTTCTGAAAAGACGCTATCCATTGTTGAGTAGTAAAATCACTTTCATTCCAGTATGGAACTGTGGGATAACTTGTATATCTGGGACCAGGAACATTGTACTTTTGAGTCAATGAGATTTTCATAAAGTCGGATTTTGTATAGTTCAAAATTAGAATTTATGAATGAAGCATAAAATGACAAATATCATATATCTGTCAAAAAAAAAGAGACTCGCTAGGAGCCTCTTTTCTGAATTAAATAATTAACGTGAAATAGAATCTTGGATGATTTTAAGCCATTTTTGTGCAAACTGATGATCTTGATAGGCGCTTATCTGTTTGATGCGGTCATCATCAAAATCATAGAATGGTATTGTGATTTTTTTAGGAGTTTCTTTGTCCTGGAATTCAAAATCAATTTTTACAATTGTGTCAGAAGGCCCTTCGGTTGTTAGGACTAATTTACAGGATGAAACGCTTTTAAGGTCTAAATAGGTAGATTCTTGTTGATTTGGATTAAAATTCATTAATATAAATCTTCTGTTTTTTTGATCAATTGTAAGCGTTTTATTGCTTTGAGATTCTGTTAAATCAAAATCTTCGGGATGCGTTGGATTGAATTTCTTTTTTATATTTAAAATTTTTGATTTGCTTGCAGCGCTCGTTCGTGCTGAAAAATATACAGGAATGGCTACTATGATCGCGATCACAATACCAATTATGGTTACACTTGTTTCCATTGATTTAAAAAAGTTTGGTAAATTATTATGAAATATGAAACCGTTTTCAGTATGGAAAACAGTTCAGGTTTTAGGAAAAGTGATCTTCCTAATTAAAATTTCATATAGGTCTACCAGAAAAAATGGAAAGGATAGAGCATTAAAAGCACTTTTTTGCTCTGAGTTGCAAACTGGTTTGCAAAGTTTGATGCTGATTGAACGGCTTTATGCTGAGGAATCACCATCAGTATAGAATCAAACCATTTGATTATACCAGATGAATTTGATTTGATATTTGCCGCAAGCTGATAACTGGTTTGCGGTTGTATAAAAGCTAATGAATCGGCATGATCTATAGAAAAATTAGTATCCGTTTTTTGGGTATCCGTTATTTCAATAGAAGACTCGTTTGCCTGAGCGGCAAAAAAGGCAATCATTAAAAATGATATAAAAATAAAGGTTTTACGAATCCAATTCATGGTGGCGAATTTAACTCATAAAATACAATTAAAGAAATTTTAAAGAATTAATTAACTTTAAAAGTTAGGTTATTATTTTATCCTCAAAATTTTTAAGGAGTTGAGGATAAAATAAAATTACTGTTGCATTTTGAAATAGTAATCTGCTGAATGTTTTCCGCTTCCGTAAAACAGGAAGAATACACAAACTAATAAAACTACTATTGCAAGAATTAAACTTTCAGAATGCATATGTCCCATAAAGTTAATGAGAATTGCACCAAATAATATTGGTAACTGAGCTGCGATTGCCCAGCGGGTCAGCAGTCCGAAAAAGATCATAATACCACCAATCATATGAGCTGGCGCAATGTAATGTAAAAGAAACATTCCGCCCCCAAATTGATCTATTGGCGAAATTAAATCATGTAAATACTGAACGTTGGTTACAAATGAAATCCCTTTCATAAATAAAAAAACACCTAAAACAATACGTACTAAATCAACCGGTAAATAAGTGTGCGCATTGGCCCATTTATTCAAACTTTTTACATTTTCCATGATACTACGTGATTAAAAATTACATATAAAGTTACTACTTTTTAATGAAATATTTAATTTTAAGTGCTTGAAGTTGAGATTTTTGTATTTTTTTAACGTGTCTTCGGAAATATGATAAGCCTAAACCTGAATTACTCCCAAATTAAATGCTTTTTGAATAGGAGCATGGTTCGCAGCTTCTATTCCCATAGAAATCCAGGTACGGGTATCCAGAGGATCAATGATAGCATCTGTCCATAATCTTGAAGCAGCATAATAAGGTGATGTTTGTTCGTCGTAACGTGCCTTGATCTTATTAAACAATTCGGCTTCTTTGGCTTCATCTACTATTTCTCCTTTTGCTTTAAGCGAAGAAGCTTCGATTTGAGCCAATACTTTTGCAGCCTGAGTTCCGCCCATAACAGCAAGTTCTGCACTTGGCCATGCAAAAATTAATCTCGGATCATAAGCTTTTCCGCACATGGCATAATTTCCGGCACCATAAGAATTACCCACGATTACGGTAAATTTTGGCACAACCGAATTACTTACGGCATTTACCATCTTGGCGCCATCTTTTATAATGCCACCATGTTCAGATTTTGATCCCACCATGAAACCGGTAACATCCTGAATAAATACTAAAGGAATTTTTTTCTGATTGCAATTAGCGATAAAACGAGTAGCCTTATCAGCGCTGTCAGAATAAATAACACCACCAAACTGCATTTCGCCTTTTTTGGTTTTCACCACTTTTCTCTGATTGGCCACAATTCCTACTGCCCAGCCATCGATTCTGGCATAACCGGTAATAATCGTTTGGCCATAACCATCTTTATAGGCTTCAAACTCTGAATTATCAACCAGGCGACTAATGATTTCCATCATATCGTATTGCTCGTTTCTGGCTTTTGGTAAAATTCCGTAAATATCATTAGGTTCTAAAGCAGGTTTCTCTGATTTGATGCGACTAAAGCCTGCTTTATCAAAATCGCCTATTTTATCGACTATGTTTTTTATTTTATCGAGAGCATCTTTATCGTCCTTTGCTTTATAATCTGTTACTCCGGAAATTTCGCAATGTGTTGTCGCACCGCCAAGAGTTTCATTGTCGATCGTTTCGCCAATGGCTGCTTTTACGAGGTAACTTCCGGCAAGAAAAATACTTCCTGTTTTGTCTACAATTAAGGCTTCGTCGCTCATAATAGGCAAATAAGCTCCACCGGCTACGCAGCTGCCCATAACAGCAGCGATTTGAGTGATACCCATACTGCTCATTTGTGCATTGTTTCTAAAGATGCGGCCAAAATGTTCTTTATCAGGAAAAATTTCATCCTGAAGGGGTAAATAAACCCCAGCGCTGTCTACCAAGTAAATGATAGGTAATCTGTTTTCCATGGCAATTTCCTGCGCACGAAGGTTTTTCTTTCCGGTTATAGGAAACCAGGCACCTGCTTTTACAGTAGCATCATTGGCTACAACAATGCATTGTTTTCCTCTTATATATCCTATCTTGATCACTACACCACCAGAAGGGCAACCGCCGTGTTCAGCATACATTCCGTCTCCAACAAATCCTCCAATTTCAATACTTTTTGAGCCTTCATCAAGCAAATAAGCAATACGTTCGCGGGCGGTCATTTTTCCTTCGGCATGTAATTTTTCGATACGTTTTTCGCCGCCGCCCAGTTTTACTTTGGCAAATCTTTGTTTTAAGTCAGAAAGTAATAATTTATTGTGATCTTCGTTTTTATTGAAGTTTAAATCCATGATATATTGTGGTTTTTACAAAATAGTGTTGGCTAATTTACAAAATCAATTGAAACCCACATAATAAAATTCTTTCCTAAGCTGAAATAAAAATAGCTTTACCACTTGATTTATAGACGGGGGGTAAAATGTATACTGAATCATATTTTTTGCTTTAATTTGTCAATTCATACCAATTAGTATTTTTATGTCTAAAGCTGCCAATACCCGACTGACAATTCTTCATAAAGCATTTGAGTTAATTTATTCGAAAGGATATCAAACTACAAGTATAGATGATATTATTGCGACTACACAAGTTACAAAGGGAGCATTTTATTATCATTTTAAAACTAAAGATGAGATGGGAATCGCTATTATCGAAGAGATTTTGAAACCCACAATGCAGGAAAATTTTATAAAACCTATTGAACACTCATTAAATCCTATTGATGATCTGTACAATATGATTTCGTATTTACTTCTGGAAGATCCTTTTTTGCAGGTAAAATACGGCTGTCCGGTTGGAAACTTAACTCAGGAAATGACACCATGGAACAATGAGTTTAGTAAAGCCTTGTCTGAATTGATAGAACAATGGAAGCAAACTATTGAAAAAGCAATTTTTGATGCTAAAAAATCAAAACTGATAAGGACAGATATTAATGGAGAACAAGTAGCATATTTTGTTATGTCAGGCTATTGGGGAATAAGAAATTTTGGAAAAATTCAAAATAATAGTTCATGTTATGTTGTTTATTTAAAGGAGTTTAGGAGCTATATGAATGCTTTAAAGTAAATTTGACTCAAAAAAAACATACTAGTTAGTATGTTTTTTGAATATATTTGCATTGTCTTAATTTTTAAAACAATGTATACTACGCTATTATTTTGCCATTCGATCCTTCGGTGGTTTGTATTGGGAAGTTTATTCTATTCGGTTTTTATCGCTTACAAAGGTTATTCGTTACAATTATCTTTTACCAAAAAAGATAATTCTATACGGCATTGGACAGCAACTATTGCCCATATTCAATTGATTTTTGGAATATTAATTTATGTGCAAAGCCCAATTGTGAAATATTTTTGGGCCAATTTCAATACTGCCATTCAAAATGTGGATGCCGCTTTTTTTGGACTGATTCATATTGTTTTAATGCTGGTTTCGATTGTTTTAATTACCGTTGGTTCGGCTTTGGCAAAAAGAAAGCAAGCTGATCGTGATAAATTTAAGACAATGGTCGTCTGGTTTTCCATCGCCCTATTGATCATTTTTGTTGCCATTCCCTGGCCTTTTTCCCCATTAGCACACAGACCTTATATTAGATAATTTTTTATGATACATTTATTACAAACAAATACCGGAAGATTACGAATTATTGGCTTTTTAGAAGGAACATCCTTATTGATTTTACTTTTTATAGCAGTTCCCCTAAAGTATATTTTTGAAATACCATTTCTCACAAGGCCTGTTGGAACAATTCATGGCGCTTTATTTTTACTTTTTATTTTTAATACTTTAAGTGTAGGCGTAGAGCAAAACTGGAAATTTAGAGATACTACATGGAAGGTTTTATTGGCTTGTATAATTCCGTTTGGAACATTTTATATCGACAGTAAAATTTTAAGCAAAATCGATCTTAAATAAAGAGTATAATTTTTAAAATGATCAGTTCATGGTATTAGTCTTTAAAACGAATGTTGATACACTTTCTAAAGTGAAAAGAATTTCTTCAAAACTGAATCGGTTTTTTCCTAAATCGAAATGGAATTTTGATCTTGAAGATTGTGATAATATTTTAAGATTCGAATCGGATAATGATATTGTTGCAGAAGTGGTTATTTTAATGAAGCTGACTGGTTTCGAGTGTGAACTTTTATAAAGAGAATTTCTAAACCCTGGTAATAAGGATAAAAAAAACAGAAGCGAACTTCTGTTTTTTTATATAATGATATGTATAACGAATTTTACTTTTTAGAGTCGCAAACCATTCTTTTTAGAATCGCCCATTGTTTTAATGCATCACGAGCTTCGACAGCAGGATATCCTAACATGGTTTTTCCGGCAGGAACATCGCCAACTACACCAGAACCTGCACCAACAATTGCGCCGTCTCCAATAGTGGTATGGTCTTTTATAGAAGCGCTTCCGCCAATTATTACACCGTTTCCTAATGTTACAGATCCGGCTAAACCGCTATTTCCGGCCATAATACAAAATTTACCTAATTTGCTATTATGTCCAATCTGAACTAAATTATCTATTTTACATCCGTCGCCTAGAACTGTAGAACTAAATTTTCCACGATCAACGCAGGTATTAGCTCCAATTTCAACTCCGTTTCCTATAATTACATTACCAATTTGTGGAATTTTTACTAAACCTTTTTCACTACAAGGACGGAATCCAAAACCATCAGCACCAATGGTTGCATTGGGGTGAATGATACAATCATTACCAATATGACAACGTTCACGAACTACAGCTCCTGACCATATAATGGTATTTTTACCAATAGTACATTCATCTAAAATGGTAACATTTGGATAAATAGTTGCATTTGCACCAATTTCAACTTTTGGACCAATATAACATCCTGCACCAATTCGTGCACCTTCGCCAATAATAGCTGTTTCATCAACATTTGCTGATTTATGTATATTGTTATGAAAAATTGGAGTAGGCGGAGCAAAAAGTGCTAAAATCTGAGACATAGCCAAATCAGCATTTTTTACTTTTATAAAAGCACGATTATCTCCAGGTTCAATTGAAATGTCTTCATTAACAACTGCAATTGAAGCTTTTGATCCTTCCCAGAATTTTTCGTACTTCTTATTTCCTATAAATGAAATTTCAGAAGTGGTGGCTTTTTCTAATTGTTCTGTTGCTGTTATGCTTTGCGAAGTTGTGCCGTAAATTACGCCATTAATAACTTCATTAATTTCTTGAATTGAATAGGATTTCATCGAATGAATTTAATTGTTTTAGGGGTTAATTCGCACCAAATAAAATCAATTAGATTTAAATTACCTAATCTTATTTTGAAGTTTTTTAAATAGTATTTTAAATAATAGTTTAAATATTACAATTTTAACATTAAATCTATTAATTTTTTGATTGTTTTTTAATTCTAAGGTGTCGTGCAGGCTTTTCAATTTGATTATTTGTAGGGTTTAAAGGATTACTTCAACGTCCTGAAAATCTTTTCTTTTTTAGATATTGAGGTAAGCTTATCTTATTTTAAATCAAATGATTTTGGTTTTTATGATGGTTAAATTGGCATTATAAGTGACTGTAATTGCATCATAATATTTTGTAGGTTTTTGACACGCTAATAAGTAGAAGTTTTTTTTGCAATGATTTGATATTTACTTAAAAGAATAATGTGCAATACTGTATTTGAATTTTTAATGTCTTGAATTGTATTTTCAGCCTGACTTCTAAAGGATGTTTGCAATTAGTAAGTTAAATCTTTCTTTAGTAAAAGTTTTATTTTTTACGAAGTTCTTTTTTCTCTTTTTTTTATGAATTAAAAATAAAAAGCGATTCGCTTTTTTTAAAAAGGAATCGCTTTTTTTTAGAATATTTATTCTTTTATTTTAGAAAGAGAAACTGCATTAATGCAATAACGCAAACCGCTTGGTTCCGGCCCGTCAGGAAAAACGTGTCCCAGATGTGCGTCGCAGGTATTGCAAACTACTTCAACACGAATCATTCCGTATGACTTGTCGGCATGATAGGCAATTGCATTCTCTTTTAAAGGTTGTGTAAAAGAGGGCCAGCCTGTGCCTGACTCGAACTTTTCGTTTGCATCAAAAAGTACAGTTCCGCAGCATTTGCATTCATATATTCCAGGATCGAATAAACTGCAAAGTTCAGAACTAAAAGATCTTTCGGTACCTTTTAAACGCGTAACCTGAAATTCTTCGGGAGTTAAAATCTGCTGCCATTCTTCTGGTGTTTTCTCTACTCTTTTATCCGGAACCGGATTTCCTTTGTTTGTATAACGAATTACATCAGCCCATTTTATCATAACTTTTTTATTTAGTTTTCGGTGTCAGTTTTCAGTCTCAGTCTCAGTTTCCAGTCTCAGTTTCCAGTCTCAGTTTTTAGTTAAATTGCGAACTGCGACTGCGACTGAAAACTGCGACTAAAAAAATTACTCTTCTTCCTTTTGTCCCATCATCATTAAAAATGCTTTTAGGAAAGGATCAATATTTCCGTTCATAACACCATCGACATCACTGGTTTCGTAGCCGGTACGAACATCTTTTACTAATTTATAAGGCTGCATTACATAATTACGTATTTGCGAACCCCATTCGATTTTCATTTTTCCGGCCTCGATATCAGCGCGTTGTGCCTGTTGTTTTTTCAATTCGATTTCATACAATTGAGAACGTAACATTTGCATGGCACGTTGCCTGTTGTCTTGCTGAGACCGGGTTTCAGAACATTGAATCTGAATTCCGGTTGGTTTGTGTACCAATTGTACTTTGGTTTCAACCTTATTTACATTTTGTCCTCCGGCTCCACTAGATCTGGAAGTGGTGATCTCGATATCGGCAGGATTAATGTCGATTTCGATACTGTCATCAACAAGGGGATACACATAAACAGATGCAAAAGAAGTATGACGTTTGGCATTACTATCAAAAGGAGAGATTCGAACCAAACGATGTACACCGTTTTCTCCTTTTAAGTATCCAAAAGAATAATCGCCTTCAAACTCCAGAGTTACCGTTTTGATTCCGGCAACCTCGCCAGCCTGAAAGTTCAGTTCTTTTATTTTATAACCATAACTTTCTCCCCACATCATGTACATACGCATTAGCATTCCAGCCCAATCGCAACTTTCGGTTCCCCCGGCACCAGCAGTAATTTGTACTACGGCATTTAAGCTGTCACCCTCGTCAGAAAGCATATTTTTGAACTCGATGTTCTCGATATGAGTTTGTGTTGCATTGTAATGCTCGTCTAATTCTTCTGCAGAAAGTTCTCCTTCTTTATAAAAATCATAGGCAAGCTGCAATTCGTCTGTAAGTTCGATGGCTTTGTTGTAATCTTCGATCCATTTTTTCTTGTTTCGAAGGTTTTTTACAATGACTTCGGCTTCTTTAGCATTGTTCCAAAAGTCCGGTGCGAAGGTTTTTTCTTCTTCGTTGGCAATTTCAATTAGTTTGGCATCAACGTCAAAGATACCTCCTCAACGCACCAAGGCGCTCCACAATACCTTTTATTTGCTCGGTAGTTGTCATAAATTAATAATAGTTTTAATAGTTTTAATTGTTTTTTGAATATTATATTGATTGCCGAATGTTATCAAAAACATACACCAGCAAATACATAATTTTGATGTACAAAAATAAGATATAGTTTTTAGAATATAACATTAATTTTAACGTATAAAGAGGAATATAAAAAAGCCTTTTACTATTAAATAAGTTATCCAAAGACAATTTGTTCTCAGGAATTATTTACTTCAGATAAAAATCAGGAATTTTTTTTTGTTTGCTCACACTAAAGCAATCTAAAATGTATTTTTTTTACGCTTATTTTAGTAATAGGTTTTATGTTTGATTATTAGATGTTTAGTTGTTTTTTTAGTGTTGCATATAAACAGTAATTTTTCTTTCTAACAAATTGGTTTTTAAAATTATAAGTCTATTTTAGAATATTAATGTTAGTTTTATATGTTTTTTGCAAATATTACGTTAATTTGGTTTAATTGTATTTACAAGTTAAATTTTAGCAAAACTTGCCAAGAATAACTATCAGTAATACGTAATTTTGCTGTAGAAAAAAGATATACTTTTTAGAATATGGAGATAAATTTAATTAGCGATACTATTACCAAACCTACGCACGAAATGTTGCAGTATATGTTTAACGCTCATGTTGGCGATGATGTATACAGACAAGATCCTACGGTTATTGAGTTGGAAACCAGAGTCGCTGAGTTTTTTGGTATGGAAGCCGGCCTTTTTTTTCCGTCAGGAACTATGGCCAACCAAACCGCTATAAAATTACACACACAGCCCGGAGAGCAATTAATTGCCGATAAATACGCTCATGTTTATAATTATGAAGGTGGAGGAGTTTCGTTTAATAGCGGAGTTTCTTGCTGCTTATTAGACGGAAATCGAGGAATGATCACGGCAAGTCAGGTTGCAGCAGCGATTAATGATCCGGAATTTTATCATGCTCCGTTAACAAGTTTGGTTTGTGTTGAAAACACAACCAATAAAGGTGGAGGTGCCTGTTATGAATTAGAAGATTTAAGAGAAATAAAAAAAGTATGCGATGCCAATAATTTGAAATTCCATTTGGATGGAGCGAGGATTTGGAATGCATTGGTAGCCAAAAGACAAAATCCGAAAGAATTTGGTGCTATTTTCGATACTATTTCGGTTTGTTTATCAAAAGGTTTGGGCGCTCCAATAGGTTCAGTTTTGTTAGGAACCAAAGCTGATATTCACAGAGCGTTGAGAATCAGAAAGATATTAGGAGGTGGAATGCGTCAGGTTGGTTATTTGGCGGCAGCCGGATTGTATGCGTTGGCCAATAATATCGAGAGATTAGCAGAAGATCACAGAAGAGCCAAAGAAATTGCGGCAATTTTAAGTACAAAGGCATGGGTTTCGCATATAGAACCTGTAGAAACTAATATTTTGATTTTCTCATTAGCGGAAGGTTACAGCGATCAGCTTTTAATTGAAAAATTAAAAAACAAAAATATTTTAATAAGCTCAATGGGGCATAATAAACTTAGGGTGGTAACCCATCTGGATTATAAAGAAGTAATGCATACTTATGTGATTGAAACGCTACAGAAGTTTTAAAAAAGAATTTAAAAGAAGAAGGTTAAAAAAGAAGAGGTCTAAAACCAAAGAAGTCTTTGGGAATTGAATATTTAGAACCAGGCTTAAATGTAACCTTAATAAAAATAGAAAAAGAGGCTGTTTCAAAATTACTGAAACAGCCTCTTTAAGTATTTATCTAAATCAGATCTAGATTTTTTCTCCATAATATGCTTTACGCATAATTTCTTCCATATCCTTAACCAAAGGCAAACGTGGATTTGCCGGAGTACATTGATCTTCAAAAGCATTCATAGCAAGTGTATTTAATTTTGCTAACCATTCTTTTTCGTCAAGACCCTGCTCTTTAAAGCTCATTTTTATTCCTACTTTTTTACCTAATTCATAACAAGCCTGAGCATATACCTGAGGTCCGTCTTTTGGTCCTTTTGCAGGAAGACCCAACATTTGGCAAATTTCAAAATATTTTTGGTCTGCTTTATAAGTAGAATACTTTGGCCATACTGAAAGTTTTCCTGGAACTTCTCCGTTGTATTTAATAACGTATGGTAATAGAATAGCATTTGTACGACCGTGAGGCGTATGAAACATTCCGCCAATTTTGTGTGCCATAGAGTGCGAAATTCCTAACATTGCGTTAGCAAAGGCCATACCGGCAATTGTTGATGCATTATGCATTTTATCACGGGCTTCGTCATCATTTTTGCAATCGATATACGTTCTTTCAAGATATTGAAATACCATTTTAATGGCTTGTAATGCAAGTCCGTCTGTATAATCATTAGCGACAATAGAAACATAGGCTTCTGTTGCATGAGTAAGAACATCCATTCCGGTATCTGCAATAATGGATGGAGGAACGGTTTTAGTTAATTCAGAATCGATAATCGCAACAGTTGGTGTAAAAGCATAATCTGCCAAAGGATATTTTTTATTGACAGAATGATCTGAAATTACAGCAAAAGGAGTTACCTCTGAACCGGTTCCTGAAGTTGTGGGAATACAAATCATTTTTGCCTTTTGTCCAAGGGTTGGGATTTTTACAGCACGTTTACGAATGTCCAGGAATTTTTGTTTTACATCATCAAACGAAACCTGAGGTTGTTCATATAATAGCCACATCACTTTAGCAGCGTCCATAACAGATCCTCCGCCTAATGCAATAATAGTATCCGGCTGGAATTCTTTCATGGTTTCTGCACCGGTTTTTGCGGTTTCTATACTAGGATCCGGTTCTACATTAGAGAAAATCCTAACATCGACTTTGTTGGCACGACGGTTTAGAACGTTTATAATTTTTTGAACAAAACCAAGTTTTAGCATACTTAAATCGGTTACAATCATTACTTTTTCAAGAGATTGCATTGATTTTAAATATTGTATCGAGTTAGGCTCGAAATATATTTTTGAAGGTACTTTGAACCATTGCATATTATTATTTCTTCTACCGATTCGTTTGATATTAATTAAGTTTATTGCTCCTACATTACCTGAAACAGAGTTTTTTCCGTAAGATCCGCATCCAAGGGTAAGAGACGGAATAAACGAATTGTAAACGTCTCCAATACCTCCAAAAGTAGATGGTGAGTTCCAGATTACACGAATGGCTTTTACGGCTACTCCAAATTCTTTGGCAATTTTTTCGTCTTTTGTATGAATAGCCGCTGAGTGGCCCAATCCGTCAAACTCAACCATTTGTTCAGATAGCTTAATGCCTTCTTCTGTTGAGTTTGATTTTAAAATAGCCAAAACCGGAGATAATTTTTCTCTGGTTAGTGGTTCGTTTGTTCCCACTTCTTTAACTTCGACAGCAATAATTACTACATTTTCAGGTACTGAAAAACCGGCTTGTTCTGCAATCCACTGAGGAGATTTTCCAACAATATTCGGATTTAGTTTTGCACCTGCACAGTTTACGCCTTTTGCAGTAACTCCAAACATTAATTCTTCTAGTTTTGCTTTTTCTTTTTCACTAGCAAAATAAACATGATGGTGCTTAAATGCGTCTTTTGTTTCTTCATAAATTTCTTTATCAATAATAGCGGCTTGTTCAGAGGCGCAAATCATTCCCCAGTCAAATGATTTCGAAAGTACGATATCGTAAACGGCTTGTTTTATATTGGCAGATTTCTCAATGTAAGCAGGCACATTTCCGGCACCAACACCCAGAGCTGGCTTACCACAAGAATAAGCGGCACGAACCATTGCATTTCCTCCGGTTGCGAGAATGGTTGCAATTGTAGGATGATTCATTAAAGAGTTGGTTGCTTCTACAGATGGATATTCTATCCATTGAATACAATTTTCCGGGGCACCGGCAGCAACTGCGGCATCGCGAACTACAATTGCGGCTGCTTTAGAACATTGCTGTGCAGATGGATGGAATCCAAATATGATTGGATTACGGGTTTTAAGAGCTATTAAAGCTTTGAAAACAGTTGTAGAGGTAGGGTTTGTTGTGGGTGTAACACCGCAAATAACCCCTACTGGTTCTGCGATTTCTACAATTCCTGATAATTGATCTTCGCCTATAATACCTACAGTTTTTAGATTTTTTAAGCTATTGGTTACATTTTCGGCAGCAAACATATTTTTGGTTGCTTTGTCTTCAAAAATGCCACGGCCTGTTTCTTCTACAGCATGTAAAGCAAGTTCGCCGTGTTTGTCTACAGCAGCAACAGAAGCTTTGGCCACAATATAATCAACTTGTTCCTGATTGAGTTCCAGAAATTGTTCCAGAGCAATAGCTCCTTTTCGGGCAAGCTCTTCGACATGAGCAATAGGGTCAACTTTTAGAGGTTCCTTTACGGCATCTTTTACTAATCCGGCACTTTGCCTTTCTGCTGTTTTGTTTCCTGCTCCATTTGGACTTAAAATTTTCTCATTCATAATAGTTTGTGTTATAGTTAATATTCACTTTTTAATACAGTTTTGTAGACTGTGATAACTAATTATTTTACGATGAAAGTTTTTGAGACTCATGTAGGATTAACTCTAAAAATCTAATTATAACTAATTTCTCATTCTACATTTTCTATTCATTTTAATTTTTTTGGATTTGCGAAAAAAAACGCAATGATTTTATATTTTATCTGTATCAAATATCAAGACATATCAAGAGAATAAAGCTGATATTTGTCAGTAGAAAAAAAAATCTACGCAAACGTTTTCTGTTGAAAATCATTATTTTATGTTTGGAAAGTGAGGTTGAAAAATGATGTAGAAGTGCTAATTTGGAACTTCAGAAAAAGAAAAAAAAGTGACTAAGTTTATAGTTGATAAAAACTGTCAAGGCAGAACTATTTCGATTGCAGCATAGAAATTTTTACAAGAAAAAGGAAGATAGAAAGCATAAAAAAATCCGATCCATTTAGTGATAAATGAATCGGATTTTATTTAAAAGTAGTAAAAAAAATATCCTATTTGAATAAATTATCCATTCCCGGAATCATTGGCATATCCATTTTTGCAACAGCGTCAAGTTCTTGTTCGTTAACGCTTGTAGCTCTTTCTATTGCTTTGTTTAGTGTTACAACCAGGTAATCTTCTAGTTGTTCTTTATCTTCAAGCAAAGAATCATCAATAGAGATTGATTTTACTTTTCTATTTGCAGTTAATGTTACTTTTAATAATCCGTCAGCGCTTTGTTCATCAATCAAAACAGTATCTAAACGCTTTTTTGTATCTTCAATTTTTTGTTGGGTTTCTTTAAGTTTGCCCATCATTCCCATTAAATCCATTTTTGTTGATTTTTTAAATTGTTTCGTACAAAATTAGTATATTGCTTTATCATATCAATAGAATATTTTATGAAAAAATTAATTTGGTTCTATTGTCTTTGTAGTATTTTTGCTCCTTCGTATTTAAAAACTAATGCTTAATCAATGCAAAACGATATAATGGCTCCACAAGCCAAAGAAGTTCCTAAAACATTAAAAAAACATAAAGAAACAAGAATTGATAATTATTTTTGGTTAAATGACCGCGAAAATCCTGAAGTTATTGACTATCTTAATCAGGAGAATTCTTATTACCAGAATATGACATCGCATACAAAAGATCTTCAGGAAAACTTGTACGAAGAAATGAAAGGCAGAATTAAAGAAGATGATTCATCAGTTCCTTACTTTTATAACGGCTATTATTACATCACGCGTTTCGAAACAGGTCAGGATTACCCCATATTTTCCAGAAAAAAAGGAAGCCTTTCTGCAGATGAGGAAATCCTGTTCAATTGCAATGAATTAGCAAAAGGACATGCTTATTTTAAACTGGGAGGTTTAAGTGTGAGTCCGGATAATAAATTTGCCAGTTTTGGAATAGATATAGTAGGAAGAAGAATTTATACTATTCAGGTCAAAAACTTAGAAACAGGAGAGGTTTTATCAGATAAAATCGAAAATGCGACAGGAGGATCAGTTTGGGCCAATGACAATAATACGATTTTTTATACCAAGCAAGACGAGGTTACATTAAGAGCTGATAAAGTTTTCAGACACAAATTGAATACAGATTCAAAAGAAGATGTTTTGGTTTTTAATGAAACAGATGATACTTTTAATGTTTCGATCAGTAAAGAAAAATCAAGAAAATATATTGTAATTGGTTCTGGAAGTACTTTGACAACGGAATACAGAATTTTGAATTCTGATACCCCGGATGGCGAATTTGTTGTGTTTCAGCCTCGCGTACGTGGTTTAGAATACAGTATTTCTCATTTTGAAGACTCTTTTTATATTCTGACGAATAAAGACAAGGCAACCAACTTTAAGTTGATGAAAACGCCTGAAAATAAGACAGGAAAGAAAAACTGGACAGATCTTATTCCGCATCGTGAAGATGTTTTGTTGGAAGATATCGAAATTTTTAAAAACTATCTGGTTGTAGAAGAACGCTCAAACGGATTGAACCATATCAGAATCATGCCGTGGAATGGTGAAGGAGATTATTATCTTCCTTTTGGCAGCGAAACCTATAATGCTTACACGACAACCAATATAGATTTTGATACAGATGTTTTGCGTTATAGTTATCAATCGCTGGCAACGCCTTCGTCTGTAATTGATTTTAATATGAAAACCAAAACCAAAGAAATTCTTAAGGAACAACAGGTTTTAGGCGGAAAATTTGATAAAGAAAATTATATAGAAGAGCGTGTTTGGGCAACTGCCCGGGATGGTGTAAAAGTGCCTATTTCGATGATTTACCGCAAAGGATTGCAGAAAAATGGTAAAAACCCGTTATTACTTTACGCATACGGCTCATACGGAATCACAATGGATACTTACTTTTCATCAACAAGGCTTTCGCTGTTAGACCGTGGTTTTGTTTATGCCATAGCGCATATTAGGGGTGGAGAAGATTTAGGAAGACAATGGTATGAAGATGGAAAACTGTTAAAAAAGAAAAATACCTTTACAGATTTCATCGATTGCTCTAAATTTGTAGTTAACGAAAAATTTACATCTCCTGAACATTTATATGCAGAAGGAGGGTCTGCAGGAGGACTTTTGATGGGCGTAATTGTAAATGAGGCTCCGGAATTATATAACGGAGTGATCGCTCAGGTGCCTTTTGTAGATGTTATTACAACAATGTTAGACGACAGTATTCCGTTGACAACAGGAGAATACGACGAATGGGGGAACCCAAACAATAAAAAATATTATGATTATATGTTATCCTACTCACCGTATGATAATGTAAAAGCGCAAAACTATCCAAATATGTATGTTTCTACCGGATTGCATGATTCACAGGTACAATATTGGGAACCAGCGAAATGGGTGGCGAAGTTAAGGAATCTAAAAACAAATAATAATCTTTTATTTTTAGATACCAACATGGATGCCGGGCATGGCGGAGCTTCTGGACGTTTTGAGGCTTTAAGAGACTTAGCAAAGGAATTTAGTTTTTTATTAGATTTAGAAAAAATTAAAAGCTAATTAGAAATTTTTTGTTAAATTTGCAACCTATCAAGGGTATTTAAAAATACCTTCGATTAACTATTTTTTTATGAAAGAAGAAATAAACGCTTATAATAATGTTTTAGAGTTAATAGGTAATACCCCACTTATTAAGCTAAATAAAATTACCGAAGAGTTAGAAGGTAATTTCTACGCAAAGGTAGAAGCTTTTAATCCAGGACATTCCTCAAAAGATAGAATAGCGTTATATATTATTGAAGAAGCTGAGAAAAAAGGAATCCTGACGCCGGGTGATACTATCATTGAAACGACATCAGGAAATACGGGTTTTAGCTTAGCAATGGTAAGCATTATAAAAGGGTATAATTGTATTTTGGCAGTAAGTTCAAAATCATCGAAAGATAAAATTGACATGTTGAGAAGTTTAGGAGCAAAGGTTTATGTTTGTCCCGCACACGTATCAGCAGATGATGAGAGATCTTATTACAACGTAGCCAAACGTTTACACGAAGAAACAAAAGGCTCAGTCTACATCAATCAGTATTTTAATCAATTGAATATTGATGCCCATTATAACACTACAGGTCCTGAAATTTGGGAACAGACAAAAGGACAAATTACACATCTTGTAGCTTGTAGCGGAACTGGAGGAACAATTTCCGGAACTGCAAAATTCTTAAAAGAACAAAATCCAAATATTCGAATTCTAGGTGTAGATGCTTTTGGGTCAGTTTTGAAGAAATACCACGAAACGCGAGAATTCGATAACAAAGAAATTTATCCATATCGTATTGAAGGTTTAGGTAAAAACCTTATTCCATCTGCTACAGATTTCGATATCATCGACAAGTTTATTAAAGTAACCGATGAGGAAAGTGCCCACTCAGCCAGAGAAATCACGAGAAAAGAAGGATTATTTGTAGGATATACTTCCGGAGCGGTAATGCAGGCAATTAAGCAATATGCAGAAGAAGGCGAATTTACCAAAGACAGTAATATTATTGCTATTTTTCCTGATCACGGTTCACGATATATGAGTAAAGTATTTAGTGATGACTGGATGAATGAACAAGGCTTCTTTGACAGTGTCAACGAAGAAGAAGTTCAAAAAATTGAATTTGTAAAGTAGTTCAGCTGCTTTTTTAAAATATAAAGCTCCATTCGTTTTGCGAATGGAGCTTTTTTTTATGAATTAGTCTAACGATTTTTTCTTTTTGTATAATTTTTAGAAAATGAATTATTATCAATGTTAATATTTTAATTTTTATTGTGAATACCGTATTTGTACGTAAGAAATTAGGTTTTTGTTTGGTGTTATTTTATTATTTTAATAATTTATCTGACGGTATAAATAAATACAATTAAAGCTTTTAAATCATCAATTTTGGTTATTTAAACGATTATTTAGGTTCGTTGTCGAATAAATTTCAGGTCAAATAGATAATAATATAGTTTAGCAGTGTTAAAAAGACACAATGTTTTTTAATCCCTAAATCTACTATTATGAAAAAATTTCTACTCACTTTAATGTTTGTAAGTTATTTGAATGTTAATGCTCAAAATCCAATTCAGGAGTTTAATTTCAATGGGACTTTAAATAATACAGCCAATACAACTTCTTTTATAGGCGCAAATAATTTTGTTGCAGATAGAGTCGGAGTTGCAAAAGGAGCACAACGATTGACTAATAAAGCTATGGAAGCTGTTGTCGATAATCTCCCTCAGGATAATAGTGCAAGATCAGTAAGTATTTGGTTAAAGTTTAATGATATTGCTTCTGCCAATTATATATGGGGTTACGGTACGGCTTATAACGCACAATATTTTGGCTTATTACAGCAAGGGACAGCTTCGTCTAACTCAGATCTAAGTTTGGCCGGCTGGGGAGCTTCTAATGATGTTATTGTGTCGACGTCTCTTGCAAAAGAAACCTGGTATAATTATATTATAACCTATGATGGAAAAGTAGCGAAGATATACCGTAACGGAGAATTACTAAAATCTGCTGAAGGGATTACACGTTCTACTAAAGGTAATATTTTTAGACTGGGAGAAATCAATACAACAGTGGGGATTAACGCTGATATAGACGATTTAAAAATCTACGATATTTCCTTGACAGCAGAACAAGTTATAGCCTTGTATAACAGTTCTAAGCCTGCGATTAGTATTGTCTCGGTTACGGAACCGGCAACTGTCATAAAAACAATGAAAAAAGAACCGGTGAAAACAAAAACGGCTGTAAAAGCTCCTGCATTGAATATTGTTGCATCTGGTGATATTAATGAAGTTCCCAAAAATATTGAGGTGTTTTCGCAAGGACAAAAGATTTATGGCAACAATAGTAATACAACAAATCTTAGTGATTTGCCTGAGGGAACTTACTTGTTGAAGATAACGAATGCACCTTCAAAAAAGATTACTTCAAATTAAAAAAAGATTAGGTTAATATAAATGTTAGTTATTTTTATTTTTTTTAATTGTTAGTCTCAGTTAATTTTTTTGGATAGTAAAGAGCCTTGTAAAGTTTCGCCTTTAGGAGGCTTTTTGATTATTTGTTAGATTGTAAATGATTTTTTGTAAAGATGTTTTTACAAATGGTATATGAAATATCATTTAGTATTGATTTTTATTAATTTAAATAAGAATATCGCACTTATACTCAGTAATAGTTTGGTAGCTTTGAATAAAATTTATAGTTTTAACAAAATTTTTAAAACTATAATTGAAATTTATCAAGAGTTTTTAATTGTTAATTCGTGGTGCTTAATTATTGAATTTATACATTGTAATATAGTTTGGTGTTTGAGAAAGAACACTTTTTAAATCCCCCTAAATCTGTTAAATATGAAAAAATTATTACTCACGTTACTGTTTGTAAGTTTTTTAAATGCCAATGCCCAAAATCCGGTTCAGGAATTCAATTTCAATGAAAATTTGAGTAATACCGATAATACCATCTCATTTTTAGGAGTGGCTAATTTTGTAAATGACAGGATGGGTATTGCAAAAGGAGCACAGCGACTTACTAATAAAACCTTGCAAGGCGTAGTAGGAGATCTTCCGCAAGGCACTAAACCAAGGTCAATATCCATCTGGATTAAGTTTAATGCTATTAATTCAGCCAATTATATATTAGGTTATGGTGCTGCAGTAAATGCACAATATTTTGGTTTAGTACAACAAGCTGTTGCTGCAGGTAATTCTGATGTAAGTTTGGTAGGATGGGGAGATACTAATAATGTTATAGCTTCAGTTCCGCTTCAAAAAGACGTTTGGTATCAATATAGTATTACTTATGATGGCAATACATCAAAAGTATATCGTAATGGTCAGTTACTAAAATCGATTGATGGAATTGTACGTTCAACTAAGGGGTATATTTTAAGATTAGGAGCTATAAACACGACAACCGGAATCAATGCAGATATAGATGATCTTAAAATATATAATGTTGCCATGACCGATGAGCAAGTGATGGAATCTTATAATAGTTCAAAACCAACTGTTACTGCTGAATCTGAACTTGTTCAGGCTTCTAATACAGCAAAAAAAGCTAATCCTACAACTGCAAAAGCTACAGTGGCAGCAAAATCACCTCTTTCCGGTTCGACAAATACAACTGAAGCAAATACAGGGGCTAAAACGGTTGAGGTTTTCTCACAAGGAAGAAAAATTGCCGGAACTAATGCTTCTAATATAGGGGATTTACCGGAAGGTACTTATTTGATTAAAGTAACTAATAATTCAGCAAAGAAATAACTTTATTTTAGTTGAAAACGTATCATCTGGGAATTAAAAAAGCTTTCAGAAGTTTAAACTTAAGAAAGCTTTTGTTTTTTATCGTTTTTTTTGTTGTCCGGGTGCATAAGCTTTTGCACTTTTACTTCCAGACATTTTTTTTGCTTGCCCTGGTGGAATTTTTTTATTGCTATTGCTGCTGTTGTGAACGTGAGTACTACAGCTAACAACACTAATAACTACAAATAAAGCAACCATAATAATTACGGCAGCTTTAGTGTATTTAGATGTTTTCATAATCTTTGATTTTTTGTTTTGAAACAAATATATAGGATAATATAAATTTTAAACTATTCAGAGCCTATTTAGAGTATATATAAACAATGAAAGCAAACAAAAAAACTCATAATTATCAATACTTTTTTTAGCTAATTACACTAAGAACTACAAATAAGATTACCAAAACGATTACAGCGTATTTTGTGTATTTTGATGTTTGCATAATACAAGTATATTTTAAATTTATTTATTGAGATCGACAAATATAATAGTTTATTTTAATCTGCATATTTTCTTAGGTAATTTTACAATTAAACAGAAAACAAAAAGCCCTGAAATTTTTCAGGGCTTTTGATATTTATAGAAAAGAAAAATATTATGCTTCTTGCATTGTATGATAAACATTCATTACGTCATCATCCTCTTCGATTTTTTCGATTAGTTTTTCAACATCAGCGATTTGAGCTTCTGTAAGTTCTTTGGTAATTTGTGGAATACGTTCAAAACCAGAAGATAAAATTTCAAGACCTCTGTTCTCTAATTCTTTTTGCAAAGCTCCAAAGCTTCCAAAAGGAGCGTAGATTAAGATTCCGTCTTCGTCTTCAAAAACTTCTTCGGCACCAAAATCAATTAGTTCCAATTCTAATTCTTCCGGATCAAGATCTCCTTTTGCAATTCTGAAATTACAAGTATGGTCAAACATAAACTCAACAGAACCCTGAGTTCCCATTGTGCCGTTGCATTTATTAAAGTAACTACGAATGTTGGCCACTGTTCTATTATTGTTATCAGATGCAGTTTCAATCAAAATAGCAATTCCGTGAGGAGCATATCCTTCAAACAAAATCTCTTTATAGTTGGCAGTATCTTTATTACTTGCATTTTTGATAGCGCGCTCGACATTGTCCTTAGGCATGTTAGCGGCTTTTGCATTTTGTATTACAGCTCTTAATCTAGAATTGGCATCAGGGTTAGGACCGCCTTCTTTCACAGCCATAACGATGTCTTTACCAATTCGGGTAAATGTTTTGGCCATTGCTGACCAACGTTTCATTTTTCTTCCTTTTCTAAATTCGAACGCTCTTCCCATTTCTAATTTTTAATTTTGTGATGCAAAAATACGGTTATTCCTTTTTTTAGCAAAATCAATTCTATTCTTTTTTGAATTATGTTTTATGGATAATTTAACCGCTAAGTTCGCTACGATTTGCGCAAGGCATGCAAAGCTTTTTTCATAAAGTTTTATAAGATCAGGAATTTGCAGGCTTTTTCAAAGTCGAAGACTTTGAAAAAGTGATAAAATCTAAAATCTAAAATCTAAAATCTAAAATCTAAAATCTAAAATCTAAAATCTAAAATCTACTTCGCTGCATTAAACTCATTAATAACATTCACCGCTTCATTTAGGTACGGATTTGTTTTAAGATTGTTAATCTGATATTGGTTGATGGTTTTATCATTTGGATAAACGCCTAATAAAAACTGATTTACAGTAGAATTATAGACATCCAGCGGATTGTTTTCATCATTAAACGTATTGATTTCTGTCCAGAGAGAATTGACGATTTTTTTCTGTTTAAAAACGGCATCCAAAGTCATCGGAATCTCTGCTTTTGGTGTATTTACCAGTTGATCGATTTTTAGATTTATTTTCTTTATATTATTAAAGAAATAATTATCTGCCAATCTCGTGGTACTGTTTTTTGCCAGTTTATCAATCAGCGCTCTCTTTACGTAAGGTCTGAATTTTAGCGATGTTTGAATACTATCATTTTTTATGGCAGTCGGAAAATCACTTTCTTTTTGATAAACCCCTTCGTAAAATTCAGGAAGCACTACATCCGGTTTTACCCCAACATATTGGTGGCTTTTGCCGGTCACTCTGTAGAACTTATTTATTGTAATTTTTAGAAAGTCAGTGTTTTTAGTTTCGTCAAGCGAAAGAATAGTTTGCATAGTAGCTTTCCCTAGTGTATTGCTGCCTAACAATAACGCACGATTATAATCTTGCAGAATCGAAGAGAAAAATTCACTTGCAGATGCCGTATTACTATTTACCAAAATTACAATTGGCCCTTTATAAATTAAGCCTTTGTAAGGATCATTTATTACTGATACACCTTGTTTATTATCTACTACAATCGAAAGAGGTCCGTAATCGATAAACATTCCCGCCAGTTTTATAGCTTCTTCCATAGAACCGCCTCCATTGTCAATTAAATCAATTACAAGGCCTTTGATGTTATCTCTTTCCAGCTTCATGACTTCGCGCGCCACATCATCGGCGCAGCCTTTTCTGCTATTGCCATCTAAGTCAGCATAAAAACTTGGAATTTTGATGTAGCCAATTTTACTGTCTTTGCCAATAATAAAGCTAAAAACAGAATTATCTTCATCCTTCATTACTTGTTTTTCGATATATACATCAAAGCTTTTACCTGAATTTCGCTTTAGCGTAAGCGTAATGCTTTTATTCGATTCAGATAAAATCATTGTCGAAATAGATTCTAATGAAGCGCAAGAAACCTGAAGCGATTCTTTTTGATTGGATATCGAAACAATCTGATCCCCTTTTTTTATTTGTCCCGTTTGATAAGCAGGACCGTTTGGGTCAAGTTCAGCGATAATAATCTCATTTTTTTCGTTTAGGCTCACCGTCATTCCCAGAGACAAATGCTCTTTTGATAATGAAGCGACAAAACTCGTTTTAGAATCATCACTAAAATAGGCGGTATGAGGATCGAAATAAGTACAAAAGTAGTTGTAGAGCTTCTCTTCTTGCTTGATATTGGTTTCTAAAAGTGTATTAATCCTGCAAATTTCATTCGATACAATTAATTTTTTTGACTTTAGTTCAATAGATTTAAAATTAGTTTTAAGAGAATCTAAATTATCACTGGATTCGGCAATTTCATCCAAAATTTGATAACGGATTTTTTTCGTCCATACTTTCTCTAAATCTTCTTTCTTTAAATAAAACGGAAATGATTTTTTGTAAAACCTAATAGTATCTGCCTTAGCATAGTCTATAGGATTCTTTTGAATTTTTTCAAGAACAGCTTTAGTTCTCAAAAGGCCATTTTTATATACAGAAGTAATGTCGGTCAAAAAATCACAATGATCACTAAGAATAAGATCATCCAGATTGGTACGATATTTATCCGCCAAATCATCGTATTCTGATTTGAAAAAGATATTTCTTGACGGATCTAATTCATTAATTAAATTATCAAAAACAAAAACAGACAAACTATCATCTACCAGTTTTGGCCTAATATGTTCTTCCTGAATAAGTGCATTTATTTTGTTTAGTATTTCACAAGTGTTGTCGCTATTTTGACTAAATAGAACATTGGTAACCAACATTAATACTAATAATATTTTTTTCATAAATCGAAAATCATCGTTTAGATTAAAATTACGCTTTATTTTTTGATAAAAAGTTACAATTTTTCTAAAATTTCTTACACCCAAACAATTTGTTTTTAGTAGACAATTTTCAAATTATTAAATATTTTAGGCACGAAATATTAGATAGCGTTTTTCAATAAAAAAATAGTGAATTGCTTCGCCTGTTCGCTATCGCCCGGGTCGTGGCAAAAAAAAAAATGCGCTACTTGTAAGTAACGCATTTCTAAAATTTTATATTTTTTTAAAAAAAACTATTTCTTATAAAAAGGTAATTTTACCACTTTAGCAGGAACATCATTTTTTCTGATTCTGATAAAAATATCACTGTCAACAGCACTATTGTTTACTGTAACATATCCTAAACCAATACCTTTATTCATAGAAGGCGACATTGTTCCGGAAGTTACTACACCAATTACTTCGCCAGCTGCATCAACAATTTCGTAATCATGTCTTGGTACGGCGCGCTCCTGCATTTCAAAAGCCACTAATTTTTTAGTGACACCGGCTTCTTTTTGTTTTTTTAAACCTTCAGAATTCGTAAAATCCTTTGTAAATTTAGTAATCCAGCCCAATCCTGCTTCAAGCGGAGAAGTGGTATCATTAATATCGTTTCCGTACAAACAAAATCCCATTTCCAGGCGTAAAGTATCACGAGCGGCTAAACCAATTGGTTTGATTCCGAAAGCTGCACCAGCTTCAAAAACTTTATTCCAGATCGCCTCAGCATCTTCATTTTTGCAGTAAATTTCAAATCCGCCAGAACCAGTATAACCGGTTGCAGAGATAATGACATCATTAAAACCGGCAAAATCACCAACTTCAAAATGGTAATACGGAATCGCAGCTAAATCTAAAGAAGATAAAGATTGCATTGCTTCAACCGCTTTTGGCCCCTGAATGGCCAATAAAGAATACTCGTCAGATAGGTTTTTCATTTCAACACCCAAATCGTTGTGAGATGAAATCCAGTTCCAGTCTTTGTCAATATTCGAAGCATTTACAACCAGTAAATACTCTTCTTCTTTCATTTTATACACAATCAAATCATCTACGATTCCGCCTTCATTGTTGGGTAAACAAGAATATTGCGCTCTTCCAATCGTCAAAGTCGAAGCGTCGTTCGAAGTTACTTTCTGAATCAAAGCCAAAGCATTTGGACCTGTCAACAAAAATTCACCCATATGCGAAACGTCAAAAACGCCCACACTAGTACGAACCGTTTCGTGTTCAGCGTTAATTCCCTCATAAGTAATAGGCATATTATAACCCGCAAAAGGCAGCATTTTCGCTCCCAAACTCTCATGTATGTGCGTAAGCGCAGTATTTTTCATTGTGTTGTTTTATAAAATTGTGTCGCAAATTTATTCAAAAAATATCTAAAAATGATAGTCTAAATTATAAATTTCGCAATGATTAGGAGCTATTTCCTGCTATCCGCTATATCTTTTGTTTTTCTAAAGAAAAAAACAAAAGGATACCGCTGCTATCAGGGCTAGGAATTTTAGGAAATAAGAAACACTTTCTTCATCATTTTTTGCGTAACTTTCATAACCTTAATTTTTATTATTTAAGGGAAAAGGTAAAATAACCCGCTCATTAAAAAATCTGTTTTATCCGCGTTTTTACGAAGTAAATCTGTTTCATCTGCGTCGTAAATAAGCATCCGCATGAATCCAAAAATAAGCCAAAATGAAAGATCCGCTTTTAATCACCAAAGAAGAAATTCTAAAATTCTACAAACCCATAAACCCTCATACACATAAAGGACTTCAGGGACATGCTGTGATTATTGCCGGAAGTTATGGCAAAATAGGAGCAGCCGTTTTAGCCTCAAAATCCTGCTTAAAATCGGGTTGCGGACTCGTAACCACTTTCACACCAAAATGCGGCTATCAAATCCTGCAAATCTCCATTCCTGAAGTTATGGTAACTACTGATGAAAATACTAATTTTATTACCAATATTCATCTTCCCATTCAACCACAGGCAATCGCAATTGGCCCTGGAATAGGCAAGGAGCTAGGCACACAAAAAGCCTTGTTCGAATTTTTAAGAATCAATAAAGTACCTTTGGTTCTCGATGCCGATGCCTTAAATATTTTATCCGAAAATCAATCCTGGTTAGCATTAGTTCCCGAAAATACTATTCTGACACCTCATCCAAAAGAACTCGAACGCTTAATAGGCAAATGGAATTCAGAATCTGAAAAGTTTCAAAAAACAATCGCTTTCTCCGAAAAGTACAAAGTCATCATCGTCATGAAAGGCGCACCAACCTATATCATCAATAAAACTGAAATCTACGAAAACACTACCGGAAACGCCGCCCTGGCTACAGCCGGAAGCGGTGACACCCTAACCGGAATCATCACCAGTTTTATAGCTCAGGGCTATGAACCCAGATACGCTGTAAAACTTGGCGTTTTCCTTCACGGATTAACCGCTGATATCGCTTTGCCACAAACCGGTTATCAGTCGTTTATTGCTTCTGATATTATTGAGCATTTAGGAAAGGCGTTTCTGAGTTTGGGAACTTAAAATTGAACCGCAAAGAGCGCAATCCCAATAGCTATCGGGATACGCAAAGTTCGCAAAGTTTTTACACACAGCTTTGCGAACTTTACGTTTTTACAAAACTCGCAATAAAGAAAATCTTTGTGAATTTTGCGGTTAAAGAAGCAAAATCTAAGAAATCTAATAAGTCTAAAAATCTAACAATCTAAATTAGTAAGTTTGTATTTCAGTAAATACTGCTTATGAAAAACAATTTCGATCTCAGAACGGTAAACGTTACACGATATATAACGCCTTTGCGTGAGGGCGGTTCTCTACCCGCTTTGGCAGAAGCCGACGACGATTTTAAATACGTCTTAAAATTCAGAGGAGCCGGTCACGGCGTAAAAGCCTTAATAGCCGAATTAGTAGGCGGGCAAATAGCAAAAGCCTTAAAACTACAATTACCCGAATTGGTTTTCGCGAATCTCGACGAAGCTTTTGGGAGAAACGAAGGCGACGAAGAAATTCAGGATTTACTGCAAGGAAGCCAGGGATTAAATCTTGCATTACACTTTTTATCCGGAGCTATCACGTTTGATCCTGTTGTAACAACAATAGACGCAAAACTAGCATCTCAAATAGTATGGTTAGATGCTTTTATAACCAATGTCGATCGTACATTCAGAAATACCAATATGCTGATTTGGCATAAAGAATTATGGCTTATCGATCATGGCGCATGTTTGTATTTTCATCATTCATGGAACAACTGGGAACAACATGCCAAAAGCCCTTTTGCCTTGATAAAAGATCACGTTTTATTGCCGCAAGCCTCACTTTTAAAAGAAGTCGATGCAGAGTATAAAGCACTTTTGACACCGGAAATTCTCGAAGAAATTGTCAGCACAATTCCGAAGGAATGGCTGGAGTGGGAAGATACAGACGAAACTCCAGAAGCATTGCGAAATGTATATTTACAGTTTCTGCAAACCCGATTAAACAATTCAGAAATCTTTGTAAACCAAGCGCAAAATGCAAGATAGTCACTTATATGAGTATGCCGTAATTCGCGTAGTACCCAGAGTAGAGCGCGAAGAATTCCTTAATATCGGAATCATTTTATTTTGCAAAAGAGCCAAATTTATAAAAGTCTTATACCACATAGATGATGCTAAAATCGCAGCCTTATCATCAGATTTTGATATCGACCAACTACATTGTAACATAACCGCATTAGAAAAAATTGTAAATGGAGGAAAAGGCGGCGGACCAATTGGCGAAATGGATATTCCGGAACGTTTTCGCTGGTTAACCGCTATTAGAAGTTCAGCCATTCAAACTTCAAGACCACATTCAGGATTATCTCATGATTTAGAAAAAACGATTCAAAGATTGTTTGAAGAATTAGTTCTTTAAAAAAAGGTTCTCTGTAAAGAAGCAGTGCGTCTAACGTACTCTAAAAAAAATCGTGCAAAGTCGCAGTCCTGAAGCCTCGGAACTGCGACTTTGCGCGATTAAAAAAATAAAAACTTAGCGAACCTGGTGTATCCCGATAGCTATCGGGATTGCGGCCTTTGCGGTTAAACCTGAGATCTTAAATAAAACTCAATTCCCGGACTAAAAATCCAATATTCCAAAAAGACATTCATTAGAAAAATGAAGCATTATATTTTCCTTTTCTAGATTTTCAATGAATAATAAATCATGAGGATTTAAATAATGTGGCTTCTCATTAATTTTAATAACTGTTGTATCTAAAGAAAATAAAATTACTACTTGAGCATTACAATTCTGATTACTATTGGTTACCTTCAGTTTGTGATGACTCATTTTTTCAGAAATCATCCAATTAAAATCAGTGCCTTTTGTATAAGAAGTCACTTTATCATCCGAATTAAATTCCATGATTTCATATTTCTCATATAATTTTTTTTCTTTGTTTACCTCAATATCTAAGACATTATCCAGCATCACCAAATATCGGTAATAGCCCTTAAATTGGGTAAACTCTGAAGGTACTTGCTCTATTGTAGCGCTGCTTATTCTAAATACAAAATCTCTATCGGCATACTTTGCCATTTTGGGATAGATCATATATTCATAGGTCAATCCGCCACTCCAAATAGAGGCTTTGCTATCTTTTTTAGGCAAAAAACATATGTTCATTTATTGAATATTTTAATAGTACTTCAAGTTTCCAGATAAGTTTTTAACACTGCTTTTAAATGAACTTATATCACTTATATGGTAAAAAAAACTTTACGTCTTTGTGCCTTCGTGGCAAAAAAAAACTTAGATTCTTTTCTCTAAAAAGATAAATTCCAAAGGCTTATCAGAAATATTAATATGAATATCGCTTGACGGAAAAGGTTCCCTTTTGCCCGTATCTACATAACCATGACGTTTGTACCAGGCAATAAGTTCAGTACGAACCGAGACAACCGTCATACTAAGAGTAGACAATCCTAAACTTTTAGCATGAATTTCAGCTTCTGCCAGCATCTTTTTTCCGATACCGCTATTTTGTAATTCAGGAGAAACAGTTAACATTCCCACATACAATTGATGCTCTTTTTCGACCAATAAAATCGAACCGATAATTTGTTCATTCTCTGTAAACTTCAGGAATGTATTTTTAGGATCTAAAATGATTGCTGTTAACTCTTCTTCGGTAGTTCTTTTTCCTTCTAATAAATGAGCTTCTGTAGTCCAGCCTTTTTTAGAAGTTTCGCCTCTGTAAGCTGAATTGATTAAGTTTGTTAATGCGGGAATATCTTCGAGTAATGCTTTTGTAATCATGTTTCATAAAATTTCGGCAAAATTAATATTTTGGCGTATTTTGTTTAACCTTTTCAATTAATTGATTTTCTTTTTCAATTATTTTTTTGAAAGGATCATTTTTAGGTAAATGGTCTTTTTGATATTTTTCAATGAGTGGAATCGTTAAAAGAATTTTTAATATGTTATGATAATCAACTAAATCTTGTTTCTTCTGATAGATTGTTTTTATATTACTATTTATATCAGATGTTCTTTTGTCATATTTATCTTCACTTAATTTTAGCAAATTCAGAATTTTTATTTTCAGTATACTGTCTTGAAGAGTATTTACTTTAGCTTTGGCCGACGAATAGTAGTTTTCAGATTTTTCATTATAACTATCAAATAGATTTAAAGTATCTATCAAGTTCAGGTTTTTTAATTCGTTTTCTAAGCTTTTTAACTCAGGTGATTGGGAAACCATGCCTTTGTACAATTCATCAGTTAAATTATTTTGTCCGCTGGATCTTCCAAAGCTTATGCTTTCTTCTTGTAATGCTTTCGGTTCCTCATTGTTTGTAGTATTAGAATCATTTTTTTGACAGGATGCTAAAAGAATTAGTGAAAATAAAATGAATATTCTGGTCATAGTTTTGTTTTTGTTTAGGTTAAAAAACGAATCTACAAAAAAAAGGATTCATTTCTAATTTATATTTTTAAAGAAATATCTGAAAAAAATCTTGAAATTTGTTATCATTTGAAAACTAAATGTTATGTCAAGAATACATTTATTCGAGTTTGAAGACCAGCAATGGCTTCCGGAATTCATTAGAAATTTTAAACGGATTTTTTTATTCATAATAAATCCGTGTCAATCCGCTCCCGATAACTATCGGGATCGCGATAACGAATCCGTCAAATCTGCGTCCAAAACTATATTTTTTGAATTATACAAAGTATCTTACAAAAAAATCTTGTTTTTTACCGAAATCTATTTTCGTTTAAGAATTTTAAATATCTTTGAATTATGAGTACAGCAATAAAACCAAAACATATCGGCAGAAATATAAGCCGTATCAGAGAGCTTAAAGATATGAAACAGGAAGCACTGGCATATGCTTTAGGATTAAGCCAGCAGACCATTTCGGCCATTGAAAACAGTGAAACTGTAGAAGAACAAAGACTAATTGAGATAGCAAAAGTTCTGGAGGTTTCTGTTGAAGCCATTAAAAACTTTTCGGAAGAAGCGGTTTTTAATTATTTTAATACTTTTAATGATACTGTTTCGAATAGTAGTTTTGGACAAGGAGCAAACAATAATTACGATTGTACTTTTAATCCTTTAGAGAAAGTAGTTGAACTTTACGAACGTTTGGTGCAGGCTGAAAAAGATAAAGTTGAATATTTAGAGAAGTTGTTGAACGGGAAATAAGCGTTTTTTAAAGATACATTAAATTGAAAAGAGACCTTTTGATGAGGTCTCTTTTTTTTTGTTAACGAGAAGTACGCTCGTGTTAGCGAGGGATTTATTTTTTAATTAAAGCTCCTTCACTTTCGGTTTGTTGTAATTGGTTTACATACGTTTTTCGAAATGATAATTTTTTTTCTTTTGAAGTTATTTCAAAAATTGTAGATCCTAGATTTTTATATCCATCAAACACGCCTACAACAACAGAATCACCAGTTTTATCCATTTCTTTAATATCACTAGCAGTTTTTTTCCAAATTATATCGTTGCAAACAATTAAGATTTTTTCGGAGCTTAACACGAAAGTTTTGAATTTTCCTTTTTCAATTGTTCCACTAACCATTTTTTTAGAATAATTATGACTTTTCATATCAAATGTATAAATGTTTTCATTTATGGAATCGGTTTGATATTTTCTACCAGTCAAAATGGATTCAGATTTGCAACTATTAATCAAGATTGAAAGTAGTAGAAGTAAAATATATTTATTCATCAATTTGAGAATTTGTTTTATTGCTATATTTGGGAAGCTTGTAACCTCTCTGTTATCGCGAACGTTCCTATTGATTTTAAATTTCGTTGTGTTAACGAGCGGGACGCTCGCGGTAGCAGGTGAGCTGGACTCTTTTTTTATGTTCATAATCAGGATCTACTTCCAATTGTAGATATTCAAAAACTAAATTATTGCATCAAGTTTCTTTTGAATGTCAGTTATATTGTTTACATCAAAATCTATTAGTTTTTCTCGAAGAGTATTTACTTTAATCAAATTAAATTTTGCTTTATAAAAGATTTGTAGTTTAAGTTTTTTTTGAATTTTAAGATCGGAATTCATAATTGGTAGTCTTAGGAATAATTGTTCATATGTATTGTAAAGAGCAAGAAAGTAAAATAAAGGAATACTTAATGTAGAAAGTAAAGCTGGTAAAATCAATGAATTCATATTGTGAACTGAAAAGAAATTATGATAATCTTGGAATGATTTATAGACAGACAATATAAAATAAGTTAATCCTATTATTGAAATAATATTTGATAGAAATTTTGTTGTGATTTCATTTTTACTATCTAATTCAGAAAATGATTTTAATAAACTTATTACTAAAAGAAAGGGAAAAATCAAAAACTCAATCCAAAAATTGAAAGTATATAAATTTGATACAAACTCAAGAAATAAAGTTAGTTTAAAAGTTTCATTTAAAATTTCTATAAAGAAATTATTGTTATATGCTTTATCTATCTTAAAGAAAGTCACGATTGCGAATGTAATAAACCATAATATTGAATCTTTTATAAGAGTAAAATCCCATAAACCAAAATACTTTAAAAGAGATAAAATACTGATGGAGTATAATATCATAATTAAATAAGCAATTGAAAGTTTCGAAGCGAAAAAAGCTCGAATCAATCTTGTAAGTGAATCATCGAATTTAACTTTTATAAGTATAAAAATTATAATAATTACTGTCCAAATTATTAAAGCAAGTTCTCGTGTTGAAAATATTTCTTGTAATTTTTCCATAATTTAAGATGTAAAACTATTTTTTGAAATCCAATTAATCATATTTTTATAAAAGTTAGAAATCACTGTTCTATGATCATCTTCAAAAATAGTTCTATCTAGTACTTTTACTTCTTTGGTATGATTAATTAAACGGACAATAATTTTAAACAATAAAGGATCTACTTTTTCAAGATTCTTTAAATCTGAAGAGTAATCAAAATCTGCATTAGGATCACATAAAATACTTATTAATCTCCCTATATATGCATCTATAGCTTTGAGATTGATTTTTTTTCCAATTTTATAATATTTATTAAATATCATAATTTCTTCATCAGTACATTTATACTGATCATAATCGATTATAAACTTCTTTCGATCAAATCCTAGTTCCAAATAAATTGGGAGAATTTTTATATGATCTAGAGAATTTCCAATGTGTTCGATTAATTGGGGTGAAAGATTTTCTGAAAGTATTTTGCTTTGCAGTAAAGTTAGTTTAAGAGAACTTGAAAAATACAAATCTTTAATTCCCATGTAGACATGAAGCATTTCGTGAGTGAACGAGTCTTTACAGAGATTATTTTTGTTTATAAAAAATGTAGCGGAATTATTAATACTATAAACACTATATTCATTATTTGTAGATTCTTCAATTTCTACAGTATAGTTTTGATTTATTTCATTCCATAAATTTTGATTTCTAAAATCTAAAAGCTCTTCCATTTTTTCATCTTTTATAATTTATTCTCTGCTTTGAGAAGTTCCTGACTTCGTATGGCGATCGTAATACTTCGGTATAGTTGGTTGTTGATTTTTAATTTAGTGCAAGTTCTATCATATTCACAATTTCCTCACAAGTAGTAGAAGCTTGTATAGAACTTGTTTTATCTCCCCCTACTATACGAATTGTTGAATTACCTGATAATCTTTTATCAGTAGGAGCAAATTTGATAATTTGATTGACATTAATGTAATGTTCTTTGTCTTGAATATCCGTTACTTTAATAAATCCTTCATAATTAGTTAGTTTATAAGTTTCTCAAATTTACAAATTGTTATGATTGCTAACATTTTTTTTTATAAACATGTTTCGGTTGATAACTAATATTGTTATATTCAAAACGAGCTATCTATTCAAAAAAAAACGACTGAAATTATTTTCAGTCGTTTTTTATATTAAGTAATATCAATTTCATTACCCCAAGAAATCCTTCAACTCCTCATAAGTCTTAATCTTTACACTCACTTTCTCCTCATTCATAACACTTTCAATTTGTTCCGGAATAGGAAGTGTAATACCCAAAGCAGGTTCAACAACATCAAGAAATTTAATAGGATGCGCCGTTTCTAAGAAAACACCAATCGCGTTTTCGTGCTTTTGTAATTCTTTTTTCAAACCTAAATATCCAACAGCGCCGTGTGGTTCTGCGATATAACCGTTTTTGCTGTAAATATTTTTTAGAGCTTCGAGGGTTTGTTCATCAGTATAACTATAAGAAGAAAAGTCTTTTTCGAAAGCTTTTAAATCGTTGTTGTATAATTCCTGAATCCTGATAAAATTACTTGGGTTTCCAACATCCATGGCATTAGAAATCGTGGCTTTAGAAGGTTTCGGGTTGTATTGTCCGTTTGCTAAGAATCTTGGTACCGTATCGTTTACGTTTGTAGAAGCTACAAAATGTTCGATTGGTAAACCTAATTTCTTTGCCATAATTCCGGCACAGATATTCCCGAAATTCCCACTTGGGCAAGAGAAAACCAATGGTTTGTTCTGGCTTTTCAACGCTTTGTAAGCAAAGAAGAAATAGAACATTTGCGGCAGCCAACGTGCAATATTGATAGAATTGGCCGAGGTCAGGTTTTTATGCGCTAAAGTTTCATCTAAAAACGCTTTTTTTACCATATCCTGGCAATCATCAAAAACACCGTCAACCTCAAGGGCTTTTATATTTTTTCCTAAAGTCGTCAATTGTTTTTCCTGAATATCGCTCACTTTTCCTGACGGATATAAAATCACCACATCAACACCGTCAACACCAAGAAATCCGCTGGCAACGGCTCCGCCTGTATCTCCTGAAGTAGCTACTAAAACAGTGTTTTTACTTTCTTTTTTATCTTTATTAAAATAGGCAAGACAACGTGACATAAATCGCGCTCCAACATCTTTAAAAGCCATTGTTGGCCCGTGGAATAATTCTAACGAATAGATTCCTTTTTCGACTTCAACAACCGGAAAATCAAAAACCAGAGTATCGGCAATAATTTCTCTAAGGTTTTCTTCCGGAATTTCATCGCCCACAAATTGCTGGATTACATCAAAAGCGATATCGTTATGGCTTAGATTTTCGATTACATTAAAAAAGGCAGGATTTAATGGCGTAATGGTTTGAGGAAAATACAATCCTTTATCACTCGCTAATCCTTGTATTACGGCTTCTTTAAAAGAAACTTCCGGTGCATTATGGTTTAAACTATAGTATTTCATGGTTGATTTTAGATTTTAGATTTTAGATTTTAGAACTGGACTAATCAAATTCCAATTTTTAAATTCCAATGGTTGTTTTTTATTTAACCGCAAAGATCGCAAGGAAATGGTTTCTTTTGAAAACGCAATCCCGATAGCTATCGGGAGCAAAGCTTTGTGGTGATATTTTTTAATTTTAATAATTATTATTCGGCTTTTTTGTCATTCCGAGGAACGAGGAATCTCCGCGAGAAGCTCGACAAAGATTGACTCACGTTACGGAGTTACTTGTGGAGATTCCTCGTTCCTCGGAATGACAAACTTATGGTTATTTTTTGTGTTTATACTTTGTGTGACTTCTCCCGAAGCCTCCGGATCGCTCACTCTGACAAAACATTGTCTTAATTTTTACTCACAAACCAATTTGTGTAAATTCGTGAAATTCGTGTTATATAATTCTTACGCCGTCTGGATTAATTTTCGAAACGTGAATTTCATAAGGCAAATTCATGCTTTCATAAACCTCGCTCATGGCTTTGGCGATTTGGTCTGCGGTGTTTTTTCCTCTGCTTAGAGCAAAAATCGACGGACCAGAACCTGAAATTCCCGAACCTAAAGCGCCGTTTTCAAGAGCCGTTTGTTTGATTAAATCAAATCCCGGAATCAAAACACTTCTTAAAGGTTCAACGATTTCGTCATGAAGCGATCTTCCGATTAAATCGTAATCTTTGGTGTATAAACCTGCGATTAATCCGCCTACATTTCCCCATTGCATGATCGCACTTTTTAGGGAAACGGTTTGTTTTAATACCGAACGCGCGTCAGAAGTTTTCAACTCAATTTGAGGATGAACCACTGTTGCGAACAATTCTTCCGGACTATCAATTCTGATAATGTCAAGCGGAGCATAACTTCTTACCAAAGTAAATCCGCCTAAAAGGGCAGGAGCAACGTTGTCGGCATGAGCGTTTCCGCTGGCTAATTTTTCGCCGTGCATGGCAAACTGCACCAAATCTTTACGAGAATATGGTTTTCCTAATAATTCATTTATCCCAAAAACCGCTCCCGCAGAACTTGCAGCGCTGCTTCCAATTCCGCTTCCGGCTTTGATGTTTTTGTAAATTTCGATTTCGAATCCAAAGTTTATTGCTTGAAAATCTCGTTCGTAAGCTTCCAGCATGGCAATACCTGCCACGCCCGAAACGTTTTTCTCGGTTTCCAAAGGCAAATCGGCACCTACGATTTTAGTAATACGAATTCCTTTTTGATCTGTTTTTCGAACAATCATTTCATCACCCGCATTGTCTAAGCAAAGTCCAAGTACGTCAAATCCGCATGAGAGATTTGCAATTGTAGCCGGGCAAAATAGTTTTATTTCTTTCATTTCTGTTTGGTTTTGCCACGAAGGCACAAAGTCACAAAGTTTTTATTTTTAAGCTTATAAGTTGCTAATCTTCTAAGTTTCTAAGCATAAAAAAAACTTAGAAACTTAGCGTCTTAGTGCCTTAGTGCCTTAGTGGCTAAGACTAATTATTTCCTATTCTAATTACATCCGCAAAAATTCCTGATGCTGTAACAGCTGCTCCGGCACCGGCACCTTTTATCAATAAAGGCTGATCTACGTAACGATCTGTGTAGAACAAAACGATATTGTCTTTTCCTTCCAGATTATAGAACGGATGATCTTTTGGGATGAATTGCAGGCCAACGCTTGCTTTTCCGTTTTCGAATTGTGCTACGTATTTCAATCTTGAATCTTTGGCTAATGCTTCTTTATAGATATTTTCGAAATGAGCAGCATGTTTGATTAACGAAGCAAAAAAGTCATCATTATTAGTTGTTGCTAAACATTCGGCAGGCAGGAACGATTCGTTGGCAATAGCGTCAATATCCATTTCGTAACCGCTTTCGCGAATTAAGATTAAGATTTTACGTGCCACGTCAATTCCGCTTAAGTCGATTTTAGGATCCGGTTCTGTGAAACCCTGAACTCCGGCTTCTTTAACCACATCATGAAAAGAATTATTCTCATCAAAATTATTGAAGATAAAGTTTAAACTTCCGGATAAAACCGCCTGGATTTTATGCACTTTGTCGCCTGAAGCAATTAAGTTTTTTACAGTATCTATAATTGGTAATCCCGCACCAACATTGGTTTCAAACAAAAATGGAGCGTTGTATTGGCGAGATAAACTTTTCAGTTTTTTATAATTGTCGTACGCAGATGAACAGGCAATTTTATTACAGGTTACAACCGCAATACTTTCTTTTAGGAATTTCTCATACGTTTCAGAAACACTTGCATTGGCAGTGATATCAACAAAAATACTGTTACGTAAATTCAGTTCTTTGGCGCGAGCGATAAATTCTGTCGGGATTGCATGTTCGCCTTTGTCTAAAGCCGATTGCCAGTCTTTTAGGGAAATTCCGTCCTCATCAAAAAGCATTTTTCTTGAGTTCGATAAAGCGATAACGCGAACATTTATTTTTAGATTTTCTTTTAAGAACTTTCTTTGGTTATGAATTTGTTCGATGAATTTCTCACCCACATTTCCAACTCCCATTACAAATAAATTCAGCTGTTTGGTGTTTTCTTCAAAGAAATTTTCATGTAATGTATTCAGAGCTTTTTTTACGTCTCTTTCGTTAATTACAGTCGAAATATTTCGTTCAGAAGCTCCTTGCGCAATGGCACGGATATTTACGTTGTTTTTTCCTAAAGTACTAAACATTCTTCCGCTTAACCCCTGATGGTTTTTCATGTTTTCACCTACCAAAGCAATAATGCACAGGTCTTTTTCTACAATAGCAGGATCGATTTTGTTTTGTAAAATCTCAACTTCAAAAGCTTTGTTGATCGCATTTTCTGCATTTTCTGCATCAGAATTTAAAATTCCGATACAAATTGAATGCTCAGAAGAAGCCTGAGTGATAAAAATAACATTGATTTTTTCCTGAGACAATACTTCGAACAAACGTTTTGATGAACCTGAAACCCCAATCATTCCCGGGCCTTCAAGTGTAACTAACGAAATATGATCGATATGACTGATTCCTTTTACAACGGTATCTTTTGAGGAAACCTGATTAGAAATTAAAGTTCCAGTAGCTTCCGGCTCAAAAGTATTTTTGATTAAAATTGGAATATTTTTTCTTAAAACTGGCTGAATCGTTGGCGGATACAACACTTTGGCACCAAAATGCGATAATTCCATCGCTTCCTGATACGAAATGTTCGCAATAGGCTGCGCTTGTTTCACGATTTTTGGGTTTGCAGTAAACATTCCGTTTACATCAGTCCAGATTTCTAATTGCGATGCATTAAGTGCTCCGGCAATGATAGCCGCAGTATAATCAGAACCGCCACGGCCCAGAGTTGTAGTGATTCCGTCAGGAGTCTGAGCGATAAATCCGGGTAAAATATTAATTTGCGATTGATTTCCACCAAAATATTCCTGAATCAATTGGTTCGAAACTTCAAAGTTTACAACTGCTTTACCAAAATTATTGTTTGTTTTAATAAGTTCGCGACTGTCTTTATAAACTACGTCTTTATCAATTTGCTGATACGCCTGGGCGATGATATATGACGAAAGTAATTCTCCAAAACTTAAAATTGTATCGGCAGTTCTCGGTGATAATTCACCCAATAAAAAACAGCCATCCAATAAAGTTTCCAGGTGATTGATGATTCTTTTTACGTGACTTAATAAACTGCTTTGTTCGCTTACCGGAATAAGATCTTTTAGGGTGTCAAGGTGTTTTTTCTCGATTTCAGCAACAATATCCCTAAAGCTTTCGTCGTTTGCCGCTGCTTTTGCTGCTGCCAATTGCAATAAATCGGTTACTTTGCTTAAAGCCGAGACAACAACTACTAATTGATCTTGTTTAGAATTCTGGTTTATAATTTCGAGAACGAGTTTTATATTTTGAGCATTGGCAACCGAAGTTCCGCCAAATTTTAATACTTTCATTTTGATGTTTTTTAATAAGGTGCAAAGATTTTGAGTAACAAAGGTTCAAAGGTTATCTACTGTGAACTGAAACTGAAAACTGTGACTATTTTTTTTCTTTGTAAATGTTTTTTATGTATCCATTGCCTTTCTTCTTTCATGAAAAAAGTATAGATAACCAGGATTATATGTAAAAATGTATACCCCTAAGGGGTAGTAGTTGTTGTAGTAGAAATTGTAGTAGCAGCAATTGCAACTCTAGTTGGAGTTGTTATTGTAGATTGATATTTTGCGCTGTTACTTTTCATTTTGATTTTTCAAAAGTACAGTTTTTTACAAAAGTTAAAAAACCAAAAAACCTTTTTACGAATATTTCAATAATTCAAATATAGTAATTTTAATATTGAGTAATTGTTAAAATTAAAACTCTAAAGATGACTTATTCATATATTTAGCGCTTTTTTGTAAACGGCCTGAATTTTTTACAGTATCGATTTTCTTTAAAAGCAAATGAAAAAACAAACGATTTTATCCTATATATTAAGTAGGAATGTTTTTTTTTGGATTTTTTGAATGAAAGCTAAAATTGAAATTCTTTAAATAAAATACTGATTTTTTGTCTGATAATGATTATGAAATAATTAAAACTGATGAACCTAATGGATGCAAATTTTAATTATTACGAACAAATGTTGCTTTTTAATATTGATTTGCTGAATTTTGATGTCTTAAAATAGAAACAACATGAGAGAAATCCATTATATAAGTACTGAAATCTTAACCTTAGAAGCTTTACAAGAAATCATCGTCAACCAGAAAGCACTTGAGTTATCTGAAGAAGCGAAAGTAAACGTTCAGAAATGTCGTGATTATTTAGATAAAAAAATGGCTTCACATTCTGAACCTATTTATGGTATCAATACAGGTTTTGGATCTTTATGTAATGTGAAAATCTCAAATGAAAATTTATCAAAACTTCAGGAAAATCTGGTAAAGTCTCATGCATGCGGAACAGGGGAGGAAGTTCCTGCTGAAATTGTAAAGTTGATGCTGTTGCTCAAAATTCAATCTTTAAGCTACGGACACTCTGGAATTCAGTTGCAAACAGTAAATCGTCTGGTTGATTTTTATAATAATGATATTTTACCTATTATTTATACTCAGGGTTCATTAGGAGCTTCCGGAGATTTGGCGCCTTTGGCACATTTGTCTTTGCCATTATTAGGAGAAGGAGAAGTTTTGTTTGAAGGAAAAAAAGTGGCCTCGGCTGAAGTTTTGAAACATTTTGGCTGGGAACCAATCATTTTGCAATCAAAAGAAGGTTTGGCATTGTTGAACGGAACCCAATTTATGAGTGCTTATGGAGCTCATATTTTAATAAAAGCCTATAAATATTCTTATTTAGCTGATTTAATTGGTACAATTTCTTTAGAAGGTTTTGATGGAAGAAGCGAACCTTTTAATGAATTGATTCATTATATACGTCCGCACAAAGGACAAATTATTACCGCGCAACGTATCAATGAGTTTCTCGAAGGAAGTGAAATTATCGCTCAGGAGAAAAAACACGTTCAGGATCCTTATTCTTTTCGTTGTATGCCACAAGTTCACGGCGCTTCAAAAGATGCGATCGATTATGTTCGAAAAGTATTCAAGACCGAGATTAATTCCGTTACCGATAATCCCAATATATTTATTGAAGCCGATCAGATTATCTCCGGTGGGAATTTCCACGGACAGCCTTTGGCTTTGGCCTTGGATTTTATGGCAATTGCCTTGGCTGAATTAGGCAGCATTTCTGAAAGAAGAACCTATCAGCTAATTTCAGGATTGCGTAATCTTCCGGCATTTTTAGTAGATAATCCGGGATTGAATTCAGGATTTATGATACCACAATATACTGCTGCCAGTATTGCCAGTCAAAACAAACAATTGGCAACCCCGTCAAGTGTAGATAGTATTGTATCGAGTAACGGACAGGAAGATCATGTGAGTATGGGAGCAAACGGAGCGACAAAAGCATTACGTGTTTTAGATAATTTAGAGCGTATTCTGGCTATAGAATTATTGAATGCTTCGCAGGCAATTGCGTACAGGGAACCATTGAAATCAAGTGATTTTATCGAGATGTTTTTGAGCAGTTACAGAGAGGTAGTTCCGCTTGTTAAAGAGGATAGAATCTTACATTACGACATTGAAAAAACCGTTGAATTCCTTGACAGTTTCCAAATTGAAAACGATTTGTTAACAATGGCTTAACATTGTAGAATATTAATGAAGTAATTTTGCACTATCAAAAATATAAAAATGTCAATAAACAGTATTTTCCAATTTTTAGTGCCGAAAGACAAGAAATTCTTTCCACTTTTTGAAGAAGCTTCAAGCAATTTAATTGAATTAGCTTCTAATTTACACGAAGCTGTAAATCTTCCATTAAAAGAGAGAGAAGTTCTTTTTCAGAAAATTGACGAATTAGAGCAAAAAGGAGAAGACATTACACGTCAGACCAATCTTGAATTGAGTAGAAACTTTATTACTCCGTTTGACAGAGAGGATATTCACACATTGATTACTTCTATTGACAACGTTGCAGATTATTTGCACGGAGCAGCAAGCAGAATGAGATTGTATCAGGTTGATAAGATTACAAAATCGATCAGAAAAATGACCGAAATCAATCTTGAAGCTTGTCAGAATATTGATAGTGCAGTAAAAGAATTGAGAAATTTAAAGAATTTCAAAGTCATAAAAGATGCTTGTGCCAGAATTAATAAACTGGAAAACAAGTCAGATAACGTTTATAACAAAGCAGTTTTTGAAATTTTTGAAAACGAAACAGATGCTAAAAATATTATTAAATATAAAGAAGTGTTATCTGTTTTAGAATCAGCAACAGATAAATGTAAGAGTGTTGCGAACATACTAGAATCTATTTCGGTAAAACATTCTTAAATTCAATTTATTTCATTCTGAAGTTATAATTTATGACGCTACTTATAATTATTATAGTATTAGCCTTAATTTTTGATTACATCAATGGTTTTCATGATGCGGCAAATGCTATTGCAACAGTTGTTGCTACAAAGGTTCTAACGCCTTTTCAGGCGGTTCTTTGGGCAGCATTTTTTAACTTTTTAGCCTACTGGGTTTTCGGATTTGGTGTTGCGGATACTGTTGCTAAAACAGCAGATACAATGCAAATTGACCTGGTGGTGATCTTGGCAGGGGTAATTGCGGCGATTTGCTGGAATTTACTGACCTGGTGGTTAGGTATTCCTTCAAGTTCATCCCATACCTTAATTGGTGGTTTTGCCGGAGCGGCGATTGCGCATGCTATTGCAGTTCATGGCTTTTCAGGTTATGTTGGAGCAGACGGAACTACACATCACTGGTATGATATAGTAAGCTGGTACAAGGCTGGAAAAGATGGCGGAATGCCTTCCGGAGTTCTTATCATTATTGCTTTTATTGTTTTAGCACCATTGTTGGGGGCATTGGCTTCTTATTTGATTTCGATTTGGCTTTTAAATGCATCCCGTAAAAGTATTGGGCCAAAAATATTTACAGTGGCTTTAATGATTGCAACTATTTGGTTTGTTTATGCACAAATGATTCCTTATGAGGAAATTATAAAAGATGGCCACAAACCTCGTTTTGCTTCTTCTGTTTTTTGGAGTGTTGCATTTGAACCACATAATATTAAATGGTTTTTGGTTGCATTTATTGTATTGACAGTGAGTGGTTTTTGTTTAATATTTAGTAGCTTAAATCTACATCAGGCAGATGGGGCTTTAAAGAAAATGCAACTATTGTCTTCTGCGGCTTTTAGTTTGGGTCACGGAGGAAATGATTCACAAAAAGTAATGGGTATTATTGCAGCAGCTGTTGTTGTTTATATCAATACAAATCCTGGTGTTCATATGGATTCATGGTTAGATGTAGCTCTTCCTTCTGAGGATGGTGCCTTTAAAATGCCAAGCTGGATTCCGTTAGCGTGTTATTCTGCAATTGCTGCAGGAACTTTGAGTGGTGGTTGGAAAATTGTGAAAACAATGGGGTCTAAAATCACAAAAGTAACTTCTTTTGAAGGTGTTGCTGCTGAAACCGCGGGAGCTTTGACACTTTATTTTACTGAGCATCTAAAAATTCCGGTAAGTACAACACATACTATTACAGGTTCTATTATTGGGGTTGGATTAACAAAACGTGTATCTGCCGTTCGTTGGGGAGTTACTGTAAGCTTAATCTGGGCCTGGATATTAACCATTCCAATTTCAGCAATATTGGCAGGTTTGGTATATTACATTTTAAGTGTATTTATATCGTAGTAAAATGATTTTTGTAAAATGTGAGCGGTAAAAATTGCATTTTAAATTATATAACGAAAAGCCGGTTTCTTTATTGAAACCGGCTTTTTTGTTGGGTATTATGAGTTGTTTTAAAGTTATAATGTGTTTACATTTACTTTTTAATTAAGGATGATATAAAGTTTAGAATGGACGAGTTAAATCAAATAGAAAGAATCAAAAAGAAGTTAGTTATAGCAAAAAGTACAGATAAAAATTTAAAAGTATTTGGTGCAGACAGTCATCAATACTTTTTGAGTGAAGCTGTAGATAACGATGAAATTTTAAAGTTCGAAAAAGAATATAGTATTGAGCTTCCTCAAGATTATAAAGCTTTTTTACTTCATATTGGTAGTGGTGGAATTTCGTATGCCAATTCTGCCGCCGGACCAGGTTACGGAATTTATCCTCTGGGGAAAAATACCAACGAATTGATATATGAGAATGCTGAATTGTATTTAAAAGAAGATTGTAAAATTCATCCAGAAATGACCGATGAATTTTGGTATGATCTAAACAAAAATATCGAAGAGAATGATGATATTTCTACCGAAGAATTTGATCTTGAGTTAGGGGGAATATTTTCGGGATTATTGCCTGTTGGTACCCAAGGCTGTACGTATTATTATGCCCTGGTGTTGAATGGAGAATTTAAAGGAAGAATCGTCAATGTCGATAGCGACCGGCAAAAGCCATATTTTGCTTTTGAATCAAATTTCCTGGATTGGTACGAAAGATGGCTTGACGAAATTATACCTGAAAATGTAATGAACGATGAACCTGATTTGTTTAGATATACATTAGGAGGGAGTGTGAGTTATATTTTAGAAGTATATTTTTCTGCAAATGATAATGAAACTAAGATGGAAAGCTTAACCGGGATCTTAAAAAAAGAAAAAATAAGTTCAGAAGCGCTTGATGTTTTAGAAACCGAATATAAATTAAGTTCAGGAGAGTTACAAAAAAAGATACTTCAGATCCTTACAAAATTTGATTATCAAAGGGCTTATTCTTATTTGATTGATTTTACGAAAGAAAGTTTAATAGATGTTTTTCAGTTTGTTTTTTGGTATGCCAAAGACAAAAGTTCAGACTGGCTGGATGTTATTAAATCAAATACTGAAAATATTAGCGATGAGGAAACTTTTGATTTTTGTACTTATTTATTAAGAGAAATGAATATTGATTATGCTGATATTATTGTCCCGTTTATTTTTAATAAAAATGAAAATATAAGGGTTAGTGCTTATTATGCGCTGGGACAATTAGAGAATAAAAGCGATTATATTGATGTTTTTATATCTGGTTTAAAGGATAATTCAAATAGGGTTATTCATATTGTGCTGCAGGCTTTAGATGGGGTAGAAGACAGAAAGCTTCTAAAGCACTACAAACTGATAGCAGAAAAATTCCCTGTAGAAAAAGATTATATTTTGGTTAATCTGAATCATAGGCTGAAACCATTTGGTTTAACTAACAAAACGATCAAGGCTATTGCTATAAATGATTAAAGGTTTTGTAAATTTTTGCGATTGTGTTTTCGCTTGTAGTGAGTTTGTTTGAGGTCTTTTTTATCTTGAGATATAATACTTATTGTACCGTCTATTTCCATCATAGCGAGCTTTATATCGGTTAAATGTTCTAAACCATGCTCACGTGCCGCTTCTTTTAATTCTTCGTGGGAAATGTCTAATTTGCTTAAAATTTTAAAATCTATTATTCCGTTATGTATTAAGATTTCAGGTTTGTCCAAAAGCAAATTGTTCAGACCTTTGTATTTATGGGTTAATTTTTTAATAATAAAGTTGATGATAAATAAAGCTAAAGCTGCGACTAATCCTCCCCAAAGACTTGTATCGGGACCAACCATTGCATTCTGAACTGAATTACTAATTAGTAAAATCAGTATAATATCGGCGGTATTCAGTTGAGAAAGTTCTTTTTTACCAAAAATCCTTAATGCAATTGTCATAAAAAAATAGACTGCAACGCTTCTTGCAATAATATCGAGATAAGGGTATAGTGCCATTTTGATTCTTTTGTTTTATTAAAGTTAAATAAAAAAAGCTTTGTCAAAGTTTAAAACTTTGACAAAGCTGGTATGTATTTTTTTTGTAATCCCCAGGAATGAGAGATCACACTAAAAGCTAAATGAGCTTATAACAGTTTAAAATTCTTTTCAATCGCTTTGATCATCTCTCCGGCAACATCTTTGTTAGTAGCGCCTTCAATTCCTTCAAGACCTGGAGAAGAGTTTACTTCTAATAATAATGGTCCTTTTGAAGAGCGAATAATATCAACACCTGCCACCTTTAAATCCATGGCTTTTGCGGCTTTTATAGCGATCTTTTTCTCTTCGGCAGTTACTTTTATAACAGAAGCTGTTCCGCCCAGGTGAATGTTAGCCCTGAATTCTCCGGGCATTGCCTCGCGCTGAATGGCAGCAACTACTTTTCCGTCGATTACAAAACAGCGAATGTCTTTTCCGTTGGCTTCTTTAATGAATTCCTGAACCAGGATATTCGCATTTAAGCTTTTAAAAGCATTGATAACACTTTCTGCGGCTTTTTTGGTTTCGGCCAGAACAACTCCTTTTCCCTGGGTTCCTTCGAGTAATTTTACGATCAAAGGTGAGCCTCCAACCATTTTAATTAAGTTGTCAGTGTCTAAAGGAGAATTCGCGAAACCAGTTGTTGGAATGTCGATTCCACTGTTTAAAAGCAATTGTAAAGAGTATAGTTTATCTCTTGATTGCGTTATGGCTGTAGCCGAATTTAAAACGAAAACCTTCAAAGCTTCAAACTGACGCGTTAAAGCACATCCATAAAAAGTGATACTAGGTCTGATACGTGGAATAATAGCATCGAATTGATTTAATATTTTTCCGCCACGATAATGAATTTCAGGAGTTTTAGCATCCAGTTTCATGTAGCATTCTTTGATATTCAAAAAATGCATTTCATGACCGCGCATTTCGCCTGCTTCCATGATTCTCTTATTGCTGTATAGTTCAGGATTACTGGCCAAGAGTCCGATTCGTAAACCGGAAGTTGCTTTTTCGGAGTTCTGGTATAATTCTTTTAATGTTTCAGTAGATGGCTGTCCTAACATATATTTTTCTTCAGGATCAACCAATACGCGTCCGCTCATGGCTTCACGGCCTAAAAGCATTCTAAAACCCATCGAATCACGATTGGTCAGCGTCATTTCTATTGGCCATTTTATATCGCCAATTTTTAGGTTCGTCTGAATTACATAACGATGTTCTCTAAAACCACTTGAGCTTTTTACAATTCTTTTATCAACCAACGGAGCTTCGCAATGAATGATGGTTTTAATATTATTCTGAATTGGATTAATATCAAATTTCACCCAATTGGCATCATTTTTTATAAAAGGAGCTATGTTTATAGCGTGCATTGCCGAAGTTTTAGCACCGGAATCTACACGAGCCTTGATTGTCGGGATTCCTAGTTCTGGAAATGAGCACCATTCTTCGCTACCTAAAATGACTTTGTTTTGAAGCATACGTTGTTATTTGTTTATAGAATTTAATAGCCAAAAATAGCTATTTGCTTTTACTAAAGGTAGTAATTTATCTAAAAAAAATACCCGTTATGTTATGAAAACGTAACGGGTAAATTAAATTTGTTATAGATTTAAACTAATTTATTGATTAGTTGGCTCCTCTGCTTTGTGTATTTCTACTGAAAGTTCCTGAGAATCATCTTTTAGATCCATTAAGATTTCATCACCTGAATGTATTTTTGAAGTAATGATTTCTTCTGCCAATAGATCTTCAACATATTTCTGGATCGCTCTTTTTAGAGGTCTTGCACCAAATTGTCTGTCGAAACCTTTTTCAGCGATGAATGCTTTGGCTTTATCAGTAAGATTTAGCTTGTATCCTAATTCTGCAATACGAGAATATAGTTTAGTAAGTTCTATCTCAATAATCAAATCAATATCACCTTTTTCTAAAGCGTTAAATACGATTACGTCATCAATTCTGTTTAAGAATTCAGGAGCAAAGGTTTTTTTCAGTGCATTTTCGATAATGCTTTTTGAGTTTTCATCAGCCTGAGCTACTTTCGCAGCAGTTCCAAATCCTACACCTTGACCAAAATCTTTTAGCTGACGTGCTCCAACATTAGATGTCATGATAATGATGGTGTTTTTAAAGTCAATCTTACGACCTAAACTATCTGTCAAATAACCATCGTCAAGAACCTGAAGCATCATGTTGAATACATCCGGATGCGCTTTTTCGATCTCGTCTAAAAGAACAACACAATATGGTTTTCTGCGCACTTTTTCAGTCAATTGACCACCTTCTTCGTATCCAACGTATCCCGGAGGCGCTCCAACTAAACGGGAGATCGCAAATTTCTCCATGTATTCACTCATGTCGATACGAACTAAAGCATCCTCTGAATCGAATAATTCTTTTGCTAACACTTTTGCTAATTGCGTTTTACCAACTCCGGTCTGACCTAAGAAAATAAATGAACCAATTGGTTTGTTAGGATCTTTAAGTCCGGCTCTGTTGCGCTGGATAGAACGTGCAATTTTAAGAACAGCTTCGTTTTGTCCAATTACTTTATTCTGAATTAATTCAGGTAATTTAGCCAGTTTGTTGCTTTCTGTTTGTGCAATTCTGTTTACAGGAATTCCTGTCATCATAGAAACAACATCGGCTACATTATCTTCTGTAACTTCAATTCTGTTGTTTTTAGAATCTTCTTCCCATTGTTCCTGTGCTATAGCAAGATCTTTTTCGATGCGTTTTTCGTCGTCGCGAAGTTTGGCAGCCTCTTCGTATTTTTGTTTTTTGACTACCATGTTTTTCATTTCACGAACTTCTTCTAACTGGCGTTCAAGATCCAAAATTTGTTTTGGAACGTCAATGTTGGTAATGTGTACGCGAGATCCTGCTTCGTCAAGAGCATCGATAGCTTTGTCCGGTAAAAAACGCTCAGACATATATCTGTTTGTTAATTTTACACACGCTTCAATAGCTTCCTGAGTATAGGTAACATTGTGGTGGTCTTCGTATTTGTCTTTTATGTTGTTTAAGATCGCAATAGTTTCCTCAACAGAAGTTGGTTCAACAATTACTTTCTGAAAACGTCTTTCAAGAGCGCCATCTTTCTCGATATATTGTCTGTATTCATCAAGAGTAGTAGCACCAATACATTGGATTTCGCCTCTTGCCAATGCAGGTTTGAACATATTTGAAGCATCTAGTGAACCAGTTGCTCCGCCTGCACCTACAATAGTATGAATTTCATCAATAAAAAGAATAATGTCATCGTTTTTCTCCAGCTCATTCATTACGGCTTTCATTCTTTCTTCAAACTGACCGCGGTATTTTGTTCCGGCTACCAAACTGGCCAGATCAAGAGTAACCACACGTTTGTTGAAAAGAATACGGGATACTTTCTTTTGGATAATACGTAGCGCAAGTCCTTCTGCAATAGCAGATTTACCTACTCCCGGTTCTCCAATAAGTAACGGGTTGTTCTTTTTTCTACGGCTTAGAATTTGAGAAACACGTTCAATTTCTTTCTCGCGTCCTACAACCGGATCTAGTTTTCCTTCTTCTGCCATTTCTGTTAAATCTCTCCCAAAATTATCTAAAACCGGAGTTTTGGATTTTTTGTTTGACTTATTGGCGGGATTATTAAAACTACTTTCTTTAAGACTGTCATCTTGTCCTGAATCGTCATTATACGATTCGTTTCTTGGCAAGTTTTCTAAGAATTCTTCTTCGTTTGGAGTCATGTTTAAATATTGTTCTTTAGCTATGTCATAATCTATTTTTAGTTTATTCAATAGCTTGGTTGTTGGATCGTTTTCGTTTCGTAAGATACACAATAGCAGATGCGCCGTACTAATCGACGAGCTTTGAAATACTTTAGCTTCGAGAAAAGTGGTCTTCAGTGCTCTTTCCGCCTGACGGGTAAGATGAAGATTTTTCTTTTCTGCATTTACTTCAACGCTTTGATTGGCTGGGCTCAGTATTTCTACCTTCCTGCGTAAATGATCTAGATCGACTGCAAGGTTATTAAGTATATGAATAGCTTTTCCGTTTCCATCTCTTAAAATGCCTAGCATTAGATGTTCAGTACCAATAAAGTCGTGGCCCAAACGTAAGGCTTCCTCTTTACTGTAGGTAATAACATCTTTTACTCTTGGTGAAAAATTATCATCCATAATATATAATTGGTATTGTAAATTTAGTGAATTAGTGTTTGAAAAACAAAAACCATACCCTTAAGGAACTCCTGACAGCTAAGAGACAAAAAAAATAACAATAAAAGCGTTAAAATACGCTTAATTTATTAACCAAAAGCAAAAATAAAGTTGTTAATAAATCATTGAAATAAGTGTAAGTAAATAGCTGAAAAAATTCCAAAAAAACGTATCTTGGCACGCTTTGAAACTAATATAATTATTTAAACATAACAACTTATGTCTGAAGGAGAAAAGTTAATTCCTATTAACATTGAAGATGAAATGAAATCAGCTTACATCGATTATTCGATGTCAGTAATTGTATCGAGAGCGCTTCCGGATGTTAGAGATGGCTTGAAACCAGTGCATCGAAGAGTTCTTTACGGAATGTATGATTTAGGTGTAACTTCAAGATCTGCCCACAAAAAATCTGCAAGAATCGTAGGAGAGGTTCTGGGTAAGTATCACCCACACGGAGATACTTCTGTTTATGATGCGATGGTTCGTATGGCTCAGGAATGGAGTATGCGTTATTTATTAGTGGACGGTCAGGGTAACTTTGGATCTGTAGATGGTGATAGCCCTGCAGCAATGCGTTATACTGAGGCGAGAATGCGTAAAATATCAGAAGATATTATGGCAGATATCGAAAAAGAAACTGTTGATTTTCAACTGAACTTTGATGATACATTATATGAGCCAAAAGTAATGCCAACCAGAGTTCCTACCTTATTGGTAAACGGAGCCACTGGTATTGCGGTTGGTATGGCAACCAATATGCCTCCACACAATTTAACTGAAGTAATCAATGGTACCTTAGCGTATCTTGAAAATAATGATATCGAAGTCGACGAATTAATGACGCATATTAAAGCTCCGGATTTTCCAACCGGTGGTGTAATATATGGTTATGAGGGAGTTCGTGAAGCTTTTAAAACCGGTAGAGGACGTATTGTAATGCGTGCAAAAGTTGGTTTTGAAGAAGTTGACGGAAGAGAATGCATCATCGTTACAGAAATACCGTATCAGGTGAACAAAGCCGAAATGATCAAACGTACGGCTGATTTAGTTAACGATAAAAAAATTGAAGGTATCGCGAATATTCGTGACGAGTCTGATAGAAACGGTATGCGTATCGTTTATATCCTGAAACGTGATGCTACACCAAACGTAGTGTTGAATACCTTATATAAGTTTACATCATTACAATCTTCTTTTAGTGTAAATAACATTGCACTAGTAAAAGGCCGCCCGCAAATGTTGAATCTGAAAGATATGATTCATTATTTTATTGAGCACCGTCATGATGTTGTAGTTAGAAGAACTCGTTTTGAATTGCGTAAAGCAGAAGAAAGAGCGCATATTTTAGAAGGTTTGATTATTGCTTCTGATAATATAGATGAAGTAATTGCTATCATCAGAGGTTCTAAAAATACAGAGGAAGCCCGTGAGAAATTAATCGAAAGATTCAATTTGTCAGACATTCAGGCCCGTGCCATTGTTGAGATGCGTTTGCGTCAGTTAACAGGTCTGGAACAAGATAAGTTGAGAGCGGAGTTCGAAGAATTGATGAAATTAATCGAGCATTTGAAAGCTTTATTGGAAGATGTAAACTTAAGAACCAACTTAATTAAAGAAGAACTTGAAGAAATTCGTGAGAAATACGGAGATGAGCGTCGTTCTACTATTGAATATTCAGGTGGGGATGTAAGTATCGAAGATTTGATCGCTGATGAAAATGTAGTGATTACAATTTCTCATGCAGGTTATATTAAACGTACTAACCTGACAGAATATAAAACTCAGAATAGAGGTGGAGTAGGGCAAAAAAGTGCAGGAACAAGAGATCAGGATTTCCTTGAGCATATGTTCGTTGCGACCAATCACCAATATATGATGTTCTTTACGCAAAAAGGAAAATGTTTCTGGATGCGTGTTTACGAAATTCCGGAAGGAAGCAAAACTGCAAAAGGAAGAGCTATTCAGAACTTAGTAAACATTGAAAGCGATGATAAAGTAAAAGCTTTCATTTGTACTCAGGACTTAAAAGACAAAGATTATATCAACAGTCATAACCTTGTCATGGTAACCAAGCAAGGTCAGGTGAAGAAAACTTCTTTAGAGAAATATTCTAAACCAAGGGTAAATGGAGTTGCTGCAATTACTATTAAAGAAGGCGATGAATTACTTGAAGCAAAATTAACTAACGGAGAAAGCCAAATTATCCTTGCTGTTAAGTCTGGTAAGCTGGTTCGTTTTGAGGAAACTAAAACGCGCCCAATGGGAAGAACAGCTTCCGGTGTTCGAGGAATTACGCTAAAAGACGATACTGATGAAGTTATTGGTATGGTTACGGTTGATAAAAACGATATTGCAGATTCGCAAATCCTGGTTGTAACTGAAAACGGATATGGTAAACGTACTAAATTAGTTGATGATGATGGTGAAGATGTTTACAGAATTACAAACCGTGGAGGAAAAGGTGTAAAAACACTTAATATTACAGAGAAGACCGGAAAACTGATTTCGATTAGTGCTGTAACAGATGCTGATGACTTAATGATCATCAACAAGTCCGGATTGACAATTAGAATGGCGATTGAAGATTTACGTGTCATGGGTCGTGCAACACAAGGTGTTCGATTGATTAACCTAAAAGGTAAAGATTCTATTGCTGCTGTAACAAAAGTGATGAAAGACGATGTTGCAGAAGTTGTTGTTGATGAGGATGGAAATGTTATTGAATCTGCTATCGAAAGAGTAAAACCTGATTTGGAAGTTCTTGAAGACGAAGGTCCTGTAGAAGATGACGACGATGACGATTCTGATGAAGAAATTGAAGACGAAGATGACTCTGAAGACGAAGAATCTGAAGAATAAATAATAAACCTGTTATAATTAAATACACAAATTGAATATTATGAAAAGTAAATATGTAATACTTGCGTCAGCATTATTGATTTCAGTAGCTACTTTTGCTCAAAAAGATCAGATTAAGAGTGCTGAAAAAGCGTTAAAAGGTGGGGATGCTCAAGGAGCAATTACCATCCTGAATGATGCTGAAAATATGGTGGCAAATGCAAAAGATGTTGAGCAAGCTCAATTCTACTCTGTAAAAGCTAATGCTTATTTGGATTTAGCAAACAAAAAAATAGACGAAAGTAAAAACCTTTCTCTTGCTGCTGAAAATTATAAAAAATTAATTGATGTTGAAAAAGCTTCAGGAAAATTAAAATATTCTACTCAGGCTGCAGCTTCAATTACTGAGATCAAAGGAAAGTTGATTAATTCAGCTATCGCAGATTCTCAATCTGGTAAAAATGTTGATGGAGCGAAAAAATTGTATGATGCTTATTTATTAGATAAAAAAGATACAATTAATTTGTATTATGCAGCTTCAACTGCGGTAAATGCTCAGGATTTTGATCTTGCATTGCCAATGTACGAAGAATTAAAGCAATTAAACTATTCCGGAAAAGGAACCAGCTATACTGCAGTAAATAAAATTTCAGGTAACGAAGATGGTTTTAATAGTGCAAAAGACAGAGATTTAGCTGTAAAATTAGGAACTCACGAAAAGCCTCAAACAGAAGCTATTCCTTCTAAAAGAGGAGAGATCTATAAAAACCTTGCTTTAATTTTAGTTCAAAAAGGACGTAGTGAAGATGCTAAAAAAGCAATTGCCGATGCGAGAAAAGCAAATCCTGATGATACTTCTTTGATTCTTACTGAAGCTAACTTGTATTTAGAGTCTAAAGATTTTGAAACTTACAAAAAATTAGTTGGAGAAGCTTTGCAAAAAGAACCAAACAATGCAGATTTAGTGTTTAATTTAGGAGTTCTTAGTGCTAATGCAAAGAACAATGCCGATGCTGAGAAATATTATTTGAAAGCTATCGAAATTAATCCAAATTATACCAATGCTTATCTTAACCTTGCAGCTTTGAAATTAGAAGCTGAAAAGCCAATTATTGATGAGATGAATAAATTGGGTACTTCTGCAAAAGATATGAAGCGCTACGATGTATTAAAGGCACAAAGAGAAAGTGTTTTTAAAGGAGTGATTCCTTATCTTAAAAAAGCAAATGAATTAGATCCTAAAAATGAAGATGTTTCTAAAACATTATTAGGTGTTTATAAAGCATTAGAAATGACTGCTGAAGCAAAAGCATTGAAAGCTACAATGTAGTTTTTAGTAAGATTTCAATATTTTAAAATTCCAAATTCCAAAAAGCTTCTGAGCATGATTGGAATTTGGAATTTTTTTTATTTAAGTTTTTAGTATTAGCTGACCAATGCCACAGAAAGTGTAATAGTGGTATTTAACAACTTCGAAATCGGGCAGATTTCTTTTGCTTTTTGAGCCGTTTTTTCAAATTCTTCAGCTGAAATATTAGGAACCTTGCCTTTTAAATCTAAATGAATTAGAGTTATAGACCCGTCCTCAAAAGTTACTGTTGCTTCTGTATTAAGATCGTCTGCAGTAAATCCGCCTTCGTTAAGCAAAAAGCTTAATTGCATTGTAAAACAGCCTGAATGTGCAGCAGCAACCAATTCTTCAGGATTTGTTCCAACTCCGTCTGCAAATCTTGTTTTGAATGATAATTGAGCATTGTCTAACGTAGTACTCTGAGTACTGATTTTTCCAGTTCCTTCCATGCCGGTTCCTTTCCAGTTGGCATTAGCTTTTCTTGTAAATTTCATTTTTCGTTGTTATTAGGATTAATAATTGAATTTATTTGATTATCAATAGATAATGTGGTTAATCAAATATAATCAATATTTTACAGAAACTTTTTCATGAAATTATAATACATTGTTAAGCTTTGGGATGAAATGAGATGAATATTGGAGTTAATTTTACCGCAAACTGTGCAAAGTTTTATGTTTTATCGTAATTATGATAGGCAATATTGTCATCCCTCGTTCCTCGGGATGACAAACTGTACGGTGTATAGTTTATTGGAATAAAGCTTGGCGAACTTTATATTGTATTGAAATATTTAAAAAAAAAACCTTAGCTCCCGATAGCTATCGGGATTGCGGTAAAAAAAAAGCTAGTGCATAAAAAAAGGTGCAATGAACATCATTACACCTGATTTATTTTTTAGTTATTTAAATCTTACTCCTGACCTAAATTACGTAATTGTTTCAGTTTATCTTTCCATAGTTCAAGGCTTTCCTTGTGAATTGCAATGTTTTTACGAACTTCAAGAACGATAGAATTCTCTTTTTTAGCATTTTTTGTATTAGCAAAAAACTGAATGTTGTTCTCTAATTGGAAGATTTCATTTTGAACTTCTTCAATTTTACGCATTAAGAAAATCTTCTCGTTATCTAATTTACGGGTATCGTTACTATCAGATAATGAATCAATTCTATTAGAAAAACGCATCATTTCAGTTTCTTTTTTACTCAAACTTAATTTTTCAAAAAGAGCATCCAGGATTTTGTTGAATTTTCCCTCGATATGACGTCTTGAAAAAGGTACTTTTCCGTAACCTTTCCAGATTTCGATATGGGCTTTAATAGCGTCTAAATCGGTTTTATGATCACCTGTAAGCTGGTAAGCACGCAAAACATCTAAATACGCTTTCTTATTGTCAAAAGCAGCAACCTCATCAACGTTTTCTTCAGATTTGTGTTCTTTTAATTTGTCGAAATAATGATTACAAGCGTCTTTGAATTCTTTCCAGATTTTGTCTGAATATTTTTTAGGAACGTGACCAATTTGCTTCCACTCTTCCTGAATTTGCTTCATAATAGGAGTAGTAGCACTAAAATCAGTACTTTCCTGTAATTCTTTTGCTTTGGCAACAAGTGCCATCTTTTTATTCAAATTGTCGTTTTGATCCTTTTTAATGTCTTTGTAAAACGAATTTTTAAAAGAATTAAAATTTCTAACGGCAGTTTTAAAAGAAGCCCAGGTTTCTTCGTTTACATCTGAAGGTACTTTTCCGGCAGCAAAAAACTCATTTCTAAGTGCTTCTACTTTCTGAATTTGCACCAACCATTGGGAGTGAGAGTTTACCTTTTCGGTTCCTAAAACTTCGATTTTTGCAATGATTTCTTTTTTGACTTCAAGGTTATTTAGTTCGTTTGCTCTTTGGCTCTCAAACAAAACTTCTCTTTTATCATGTATTTTTTTAGTCAGTTCGCTAAACTGATTCCAGATTGTGTCACGGTGTTCTTTAGAAACCGGTCCAATGTCTTCTTTCCAGATTCGGTGTAAATCCTGTAATTCACGGAATGCTTTACTAATATCAGTTTCATTAGCTAATTCCTCAACACGTGCAATAATTTTTTGTTTTTGTTCCAGATTGTATTTAAAATCTAAATCTCTGGCTTCACGATCTAAATGCAGATAATCGTAAAAATTCTCTACATGAAAGTGATAGTTATTCCAAACGTGATTGTATTTGTCTTTTGGGATTGCTCCGGCATTTTTCCATCTTTCTCTTAAATCATTAAAATGTTTAAGCGTGTCTTTGATGTTTTCCTGCGGATTGATAAGCTCTTTCAGCTCTTCAACTATTGCAAGCCTGTTTTCTAAATTTGTTTTCAGATTGGTTTGCAAATGCTTAAAATGTGCATTTCTTTTTTCTCTAAAAACATTATAATACTCGTCAAATTTAGATTTTAACGGAGAATGATATTCGAATTCCTCATTTGGATCTTGTTTAGAAGCGTTAAATTCTTCTTTTTTCTCCTCTATAAGGTGATTGTATTGTAATAAAAATGACTTCTTGATTTCTTCGATATGATCTTTTACGGACATTACTTTATCTGTATTGATCAGTTTTTTTAGCTCATCTACAAGCGCGTCCATAGAAAAAGTGTCATAATCCTGCATAGGAATCTCATGACGCTCTTTTAGCGTTTCATCTTCACTTTCTTCGGCGTTCGAATTTGTTATGGCGTCTAATGCAGTCTGATGATTGGCTTCTGTCTCTTCTGCTGTGTTTTCTGGTTCAGTTTCAGTTTCCGGGGCAGAAATTTCAGTGGCTGTTTTAGGCTCCGATGTTTCGATTGCATTGTCTTGTGTAGAATCGCTAATTTCGATTTCTAATTTTCCGTCTGCTTCTTGCAGGTTATCATTCTTTTCTTCTAACATTTTAAATGTATAAGGTTTTTATTTTAAACAGAGCGAAAGATACTAAAGGTGTTTCTAAATACAAAATAAATCGTTTGTTTATACGCTTTTTTAAGGTGAAATTCCTATTTATTGCGGTAATTTAGGAATATGATAAGCGCTTTTTAGCTGATTTTTTTGAAGTAAATTTAAATTTTGTATTAATAGAAATTTTAGAAAAATCAAATTAAATTAATATTGTAAACTTAAAATTTTAGTTTTCTTTCAATTTAAAATAAAATTAGCATTCCAACTTCGATACCATAATTATAGGATTTATGGACTCCAAAAGTAATACTGGGATGAATATGCGCTATATAATTTAGTCTCATTTTTTCGTCCAGACGCTAAAATTTGTCTGAAATATAAAAAAAAAACACACTAGTTTTAGTGTGTTTTTGTCTTTTTATTTATTCCAGATTTTCCAGGCTTTCTCTGCCTGAAAAATAAGCATATCGTAACCATTTTTTATTACAGCACCTTTTTCTTTGGCATTTTTTAAGAACTGAGTCTCTGCCGGATTATAGATCAAATCATAGGCAATGTGTTTGTCTGTAAAAAACTCATACGGAAGATCCGGACAAGCTTCTATGTTAGGACTTGTGCCTACCGGTGTACAATTGATTATGATTTTAAAATTATCAAAAGTAGTAGCGTTTATCAAATTGTAATCTATAATGTTTTCTTTTGCTTCTCTTGAAACAAAAGTATAAGGAATTCCCAATTCATCAAGAGCAAATGCAACACCTTTTGAGGCGCCGCCTGTACCCAGAATAAGTGCTTTTTTATGATGCGGTTCTAACAAAGGTTCCAATGATTTTTTGAAACCATAATAATCGGTGTTGTATCCTTTTAATTTTCCGTTTTTGGTAAATTTTATAGTATTTACGGCACCAATTAGAGCCGCTTTTTTTGAAAGTTTATCTAAGAATGGTATAACTTGTTCTTTGTACGGAATCGTAACATTTAAACCTTTTAAATCGGGATTGTTTTTTACTAATTCAGTAAAATAATTAATTTCAGAAATATCAAAATTCTCGTAGCTGTTGCCGGCAAAAACTTCATCACTAAATTTTTCTGTAAAATATCCTTTTGAAAATGAGTAACTAATATTACGGCCTAACAAGCCAAAACGTCTTCTTAAAATATCAATCATTATTGTTTTCTGTGTTTTTCTATATAATTTTTAACCATTTTTTTTGTCCATACAACCGGAAATAAATCTTCGATTAAGATATAATTATCAAAGTTTAAACGCAAACCATTGCTCAAATGAAATTTTGCTTTGGTATTGTCCTGAATCATAAAATACAATCCTGCCAGACGATATTCGATTTCGTTTTCTTCCGGAAAGTATTCTGTGGCCTGTAATAAAGTCTGAATAGCACTGTCGAATTCTCCTAGAAACTGAAGAATGTCAACCCAAAACAACCAAGTGTCTAAGGCATAATCTCCAAATTCTACTGCTTTTCTGTAGCCAAACTCAGCTTCTTCAAAAAAGTTCATTTGTTTATTGATCGTAGCATAACGTTTCCAGTACAAACGATTTTGATTGTCTATTGCTAATGCTTTATTGACAAAAAATAAGGCTTTCTGGAAGTTTTTCTGACGAACATAAAAATCCGTAATAGCAATCCATCCTTTGTCTAGAAGCGGATCTTCGTGTACGGTTTGGTTGTAATATTGAAGTGCTTTAACGGCATTTCCCAGTTTTTCGTAGCATTTTCCTATACGCAACAGGGCATAAGAGGTTGCGTCGTCTAACTCGATGGTACGGTTATAGCTTTCGATAGCTTCACTGTATTTTTTAAGACGCTCATATGCTTTTGCTTTTTCCATAAAAGCACCTAAAAACTCATCGTCGATTAGGGTTGCATAATCAAAAGCACGAATAGCATTTTCGTATTCTTTTACGCCATAATGCAAACGTCCAAGCTGGTGCCAGGCGATTTCGCTGTATGGGTTTTTATTGATGTATTCGTTTAGATAAACAATGGCTTCCTGGTTTTGATCTAAAAATTCAAAACAATATACCACGTTATATAGGGCAGACTGATCTTCTAAATCTTCTTCAAGACATTTGATGAAACTGTCTTTTGCCATCTCGAGGTTATCCATGAAAAGATATTCCATTCCAATCAAGTTGTACACGTCAGCGTAGTCGTCAGTATATTGCAGGGCAATTTTAAGCAATTCTACTGCTTTTTCGTGTTGATCTCTTTTAGAGCAGATATTGGCTTTCTGGATGTAAATTTCCTCGTTGTTAGGTTCGATTGCATATAACTCGTTTAAGAGTTTTTCGGCGATTTCTAGTTTATCGTCGTAAACCAACATTTCTACTTGTACTAATTTTAAGCCCGTAGATTTTGGGTGCTGGTCTAATGCAAGTTTCAAGGCTTTCTTTGCTAAATTAGCCTTGCCTATGTCTAAATAATGAAGAATAATTTCTTCAAATTCTTCAGAATCAAAAAAGAGTACTTTGTTAGTTTTTAACATCGACTCAAATTTGGATAGGGATAGGTTATAATCTTCTTCTTCGTTGCTTAATTGCATACTGTCTTTATTTGAAATTAGCCTGTTATAAATTTAGGCAACCATATTATTGTTGTGAGGAATGGGAATTAATTGTTGTGAACAATTTAATTAACAATATGGACAGAATTCCTATTCTGTTTTAAGTTATAATCTTTTGATCTGTAAAAGATTAAATTTGATTATTATTTTATATTTTGTTTTATCCGGAAGTCCTGGTCCTGATAGCAGCGATATCCTTTGTTCCGCCGCGGCGAATAAAAAATATAGCGTCCCGAAACTTCGGGAGCAGGAATCAGCTCCTAATTAAACTGTTTGTCCTTTTTTCATGATTTCATCCATAACGCTTAAGATTATGGCACAACCTTCTTTTATTTCTTCTTCAGAAATGGTTAATGGTGGTGTTATTCGTATTGCGCATCCTTCAAACAGCAACCAGAATAAAATGAGCCCTTTGTCCTGACAGGTTAAAATAACTTCGTTGGTTATTTCGGCAGTTTCGGTCATTGCGGCAAGCATTAATCCTTTTCCTCTAACTTCCTTTATCAAAGGATGTACCAAAAGCGATCTGAAGAGTTTTTCCTTATCTAAGGCTTCCTGCATTAAATTTGTTTCAGTTAATTCCTGCAAAGTAGCCAAACAAGCTGACGCAATGACAGGATGACCTCCAAAAGTGGTGATATGTCCTAATTTAGGATTTTCGGTCAACAGATCCATTTTTTCTGCCGAAGCGGTAAAAGCACCTACGGGCATTCCGCCACCCATTCCTTTTCCCATCACTACAATATCCGGAACGACGTCATAGTTCTGGAAACCAAATAGTTTTCCGGTTCTTCCAAATCCCGGCTGAATTTCGTCAACAATCATCATAGCACCAACCTCATCGCAGCGTTTGCGCACTTTTTGGAGATAATTGTTTTCTGGCTGAATAAATCCGGCACCTCCCTGAATGGTTTCTAAAAGTATTGCGGCTGTTCTGTTGGTTATTTTTTGTAAATCTTCTTCATTATTGAAGGTGATAAAATCAACATCCGGAAGCAAAGGGCGAAAAGCTTGTTTGCGTTCTTCGAATCCCATAACACTCATAGATCCCATTGTGTTACCGTGATAAGCATTGTGGCAAGAAATTAGCTGACTGCGCCCTGTAGTTCGTTTGGCTAATTTAAGTGCGCCTTCGATAGCTTCTGTACCTGAATTAACCAAATAGGTTTTGTTCAGCGATTCAGGCAGGAGTGAAGCCAGTAATTTACAATACTGCACAGCAGGGCTTTGCGAATATTCGCCATAAACCATAACGTGGGAATATTTGTCCAGTTGATCTTTGATGGCCTGATTGACTCTAGGGTGCTGATGTCCGAGTGTACAAGCCGAAACTCCGGCAACAAAATCTAAATATTTTTTATCATTTGTGTCGTAAATATAAGAGCCAATGGCATGCGAAACTTCCATTCCCAATGGATACGGGGAAGTTTGTGCCTGATATTTTATGAAATCTGGGTTCATTTTTTAATGTTCTAATTTAAGTAGCATTCTCGGTTTTCAGTTTCAGTCTGGAACTGAAAACCGTAAGGGGGAAATATTACTGAATTTAACCGCAAAGATCGCAAAGTTTTTTGCAAAGAACGCAAAGTTTTAAATCAAGTTTGTATTATTAAAATGCAATCCCAATAGCTATTGGGAGCAAAGCTTGTAAACTGAAAACTGTGACTGAAACTAATTTTGCCGTAAAGATATCAAACTGAAAACCGCGACTGCGATTAAAAACTTTATTTCGTAGTCTTTGTACCGGTTTTCGCTGCGGGTTTTACAGCAGGTTTTGCGGCAGGTTTCTTTTTGTCATAATCAAGGGTTTCTTTCCTGACTTTCATCGGGGTGTCTTTGTCCTTAGCTTCCTGGTCTTTTCCTTCCTGAATTAACTTGTCGTTGAGTTCGTTGTCTTCAGCGGTAAAAATATCATCTTTCGATTTTATTCGTTCATCGCCGCGCCATTTTAAACCTTTTAATTTTCGTGCGTTTTCAGGTAAATCGGCTTCGGGATAAACATCTCCGTCTACTTTGTTAAAAAATGTAATGGTTTCGATATCATTATTTTCTAAAATAAGATTGATTTTACTGCTCACATTTTTATTGATACCAATAAGTTCATTATTATCATTCCGCATGTAATAGACGACCTCGGTATTTTTGATTACATCAACATCGTGTAATTTGCCCTCTTTGAATTTTCCGAATAAATTGAGTCCCTTGACCTGATTATAACCGGTACCGAGGGTATCCCGCGAGACTATAAAGGTATTATTAAGGACTTTTAAGGAGTCTAATTTCTTGGTGGTGTTGTCGCCAATTAAGTGCATAATATCTCCTGTAATCTGACTTTCACCGTTCCATAGAATAGGGTTTCCTATTAATTTTGTCAAAGCGGTCTTGGAGTTTGAATGAATCGAATCGCATTTTCCGCTCATGTCTATTTTATAAAAACGAACATTTTTAAAAGCTCTTAAAATTCGTTCGCCTTCTTTTCCGGTCACCATTAATTTTTGGCCGTGAATGTAGACAGAATCTTTTTCTACAAGATTTATTGCTACTGCTCTTTTGGTTACAAACATCGAATCTTTTAGCTTGTAAATTTCGGCATAATGTCCTTTTACAATTCCGCGATTGATAGAGTCCGTGATTTTTACATTTCGGGTTGCAGAGGCAAATTCTATATTTCTATTATAGTACAAACTGTCTCCCTCAATAAGGCGATCGTCGTATTTTATGTAAGATCTCCTTAAAAAATGCGCCAGGTTTTTCTTGGTGTCGTAAAATCCTTTTTCAGTATAAATATAATTGGCCTGGCTGGTAATAGTCGATGGACCAAATAAATAGGTGTGTCCTGAATTACTGTAATAATCTAAATGATTTGATTTTATTACGTATTTAGGGTTTGTAATGGTAACTTCTGTAAGGAATTGAAATTTTTTCTCCGCCACGAAATATCTTCCCGATTTGCTTACTAAAGTATTGTCTTTGTTAACAATTGTACCTTTTGTATTGTAAAAAACCTGCTGAATATTTCGATCAAAATTAATAGTATCTGTTCGTAGAGTAGCATCCGGAGAAGTCATAACGGCATCTCCTGTGGCGAAAGCTTTTTTTGAATTTCCGCTATATTCAGCATATTTACTATTTAGGAATAAAGTATCACCTTGCACTAATTGGACATTTCCAAAGGCTTTAAGGTAGTTTTCTTTCTTAAAAACGTAGGCTTTATTACACGTTAATACAATCCCGTCATGATTTACTTTTACATTTCCTGTCAATAATACTCCGTCAGGTACTAAAACCTCATTGACTTCTACCAAATCTGCATTTTCAATATTAATTGTTTTTGGCTTTGGTGCCTGAGCAAAAATGGATTGTACGCCTAACAATAGCAAACAAGAGGATATAATAAAGAATGATTTCTTCAATTGATTAAATTTTTGTCAAATTTATGAAAAAGGATAGAACCTTTACTGATATTGTGATTAATTTATATTATTTAGGAGCAAAGGCAAAGGTTGAAAGGTTTTTAATCTTTTCATTTTAAAAATCTCTGTTCCTGTGAACCTTTGCTCTTTTGAACCTTTTTAAATTATCAACAAAATATAGTACTCTTTCGTTGTAGTTGGCTTTTTAGATTAAAATAGTTTACAAAAATGATTTTTGTTTCCTTTTCAATTTAAAAATAAGCCTAAATTTAGAAAATGGTTCTGAATTTATCATGGTAGGTAATTCAGAATAGAATTAGTTTATAAAACGAATATGATAGATAAAAAAGTTTTTGTTGCAGGATTGGCTGCAACCATGCTGTTTTCAGCATGTAAAACCAAAGATTTAAAAATGAATACAGTACAGGAAGAAGTTACTACAAATAAAAAAGTTGTAGTGTATCAGGTTTTTACCCGTTTATTTGGAAATAAAAATACAAATAATAAACCCTGGGGGACAATTGAAGAAAATGGAGTAGGTAAGTTTAACGATTTTACAGATAAAGCACTTCATGAAATTAAAGATTTAGGCGTTACCTATATTTGGTATACCGGAGTTCCGCACCACGCACTGGTAAGAGATTATAAGGCTTACGGAATTTCTGATGATGATCCGGAAGTAGTAAAGGGGCGTGCAGGATCGCCATATGCTGTAAAAGACTATTATAATGTAAATCCTGATTTAGCAGTAAATCCTGCAAATAGGTTACAGGAATTCGAAGACCTGATTGCCCGTACACACAAAGCAGGTTTAAAAGTTATTATTGACATTGTACCCAATCATATTGCCCGAAAATATGAAGGAAAGAATAATCCTGAAGGAGTTAAAGATTTTGGTGCTGATGATAATGTGAATGTTGAATACAGCAGAAACAACAATTTTTATTATATCCCCAATAAACATTTTGAAATTCCGGACAATGATATCCCGTTAAACGGAGAAAAAAATCCGCTTATTGATGGCGTATTTGATGAAAATCCTGCAAAATGGACTGGAAATGGTTCCCGAAAAGTAAAACCGGACGAAAATGACTGGTATGAAACGGTAAAAGTAAATTACGGGATTCGTCCTGACGGAACTAAAGACTTCCCTGAACTTCCGGCCGGATTCGATCAGAAATCATATCAGGAACATTTTGCTTTCTGGCAGGATAAAGATGTTCCGGATTCCTGGAAGAAATTTAAATCTATCGCTTTGTATTGGACAGCAAAAGGAGTCGATGGTTTTCGTTATGATATGGCCGAAATGGTTCCGTATGAATTTTGGAGCTATATGAACTCGGCTATCAAAATGAAAAATCCGAATGCTTTTTTACTGGCTGAAGTGTATAACCCAAATGAGTATCGCAATTATATTCGTCTGGGAAAAATGGATTATTTGTATGATAAAGTGGAGACATATGATAAATTAAAAGATATCATTCGTGGAAAATCATCACCTGACGGATTATCGGATATTAAAAAGGGAATGGCAGATATAGAACATCATATGCTTCATTTCTTAGACAATCATGACGAACAGCGTTTGGCCAATGCAGAATTTGCAGGAACTCCGGAACGCGGAAAACCTTTAATGGTGGTTTCCACAACAATTAGCACTTCGCCAACAATGGTTTATTTTGGGCAGGAAGTAGGAGAGGCCGGAAATGAAAATGCCGGTTTTGGAAAACCTACAAGAACTTCGATTTTTGATTACATCGGGGTTCCAAATCATCAGCGTTGGATGAATGACGGAAAATTTGATGGAGGACAACTTTCTGAATCAGAGAAAAACCTTCGTGATTTTTATAAACGATTATTGAATTTTTCTATTAATAGTCCGGCTTTAATGGGAAGTTTTCAGGAAATTCAATCTGTAAATCGTCAGAATAATGCGGGTTATGATGAATTGCTTTACTCTTATGTACGTTGGTCTGAAAATCAAAAATTGATTGTTATTGCGAATTTTTCTTCAGAGAAAAACAGTGAATTTGAACTGAAAATTCCTGCTGATGTAATCTCAAAATGGAATTTGAAAGACGGAGAATATGAGTTGACAGATCAATTGTATTTACAGAATAAAATAAAACTGAATGTAAGTAATGGTGAAGGAAAAGCTAAAGTAAAAATAGCACCATCGGAGTCTTTTATTTATGAAGTGAAATAGTTTCCGGATGAGACCAGACAGGTTTTTAAAACCTGTCTGGTCTTTCTATAAAAGATATTGTAGATATTAAAATACCTAAAAGTTTTTTTGGAACCTGTTAGGATAATAAATAGTGAGAAGATTTATTTATCTTCCAAAATCATCTTGTACGCGAACAATATCATCCTCATCTGATGGGTTTTCAGGATTGGTATGCTGCCAAATTTCGGCTACAATTCCCCAATTTTCCAGACCAATTAAGCGATGACGTTCGCCTTGTTCTAATTTGATAAATGCTCCGGGAGCAAGTTCCTGAATTTCTCCTTCTTCATCTGTTGCACTAGTTTTTACCCCCACAATTCCATTAAGGACTTTCCAGATTTCGGCTCTTCGAAAATGATATTACCACGATAAACGCTTATGAGGCGCAACAATTAGAATTTTTGGGCTCAGTTTATTCGTAATCTGGACGGCTGACATTTCAAGATGTGGGAAGAATTTTGCGGCAAATACAGTGGCCTGCGATTCATCAATTACAAAAAAACCTCCCCAGGGTCTTGTTTGGTCCTGATTTATTATAGTAAAGTTTTCTTTTTCTAGTTCTGCTGCGATTTGCTCAAAAACTTCTGTTTTTTCTGTATTTAGCGATAAATTAAAATTCATTTTGATGTTGTTTTAGTTTTTATAAATAATAAAGCTATTTGGTGCTAAAGCTTTATTCCCCATAAGTATTGTAGCATTCTTAGGTAGTTTTATTTCTTTCTTTACACCAAAGTTAATGATTACTGTGATGGTATCTGCGTTAAAAGATCTTGTAAATGATATTTGATCATTCTGATATTCAAGCTTATCATAAGTGCCGTATTGCAGGGTTTTTTCTTTGTTTCTTAATGCTATTAATTTTTTATAATTGTTAAGTATAGATTTTTTGTCAGAGGTTAAAACGGCTACATTCGTTTTTTTGAAATCCGGATTAATTTTAATCCAGCTTTTTTCTTTAGAAAATCCGGCAAAAAGTTCCTGATTCCATTGCATCGGGCTGCGTGATTTGTCGCGATTGTGTTCGTTTCCTTCCAGAAGTGCTTCTCTCTCATTTTTGCCTTGGGCGAGTGCCAGTTGATAATGTGTTCTTCCTTGTATATCGACCATTTCACCTATGTTTTGTGCCATAATATTACGCATCCCAATTTCTTCTCCGTAGTAAATAAACGGAACTCCTTTTGTGGTAAGTATTAAAGCAGTCAATGCTATAGCCCTGTCCGGATTGTCATTGGCTAATCGATCTATCATTCTGGGCATGTCATGACTTCCAAAAAATAAAGTGGGGTAATTGCTCATGTTTTTTTCCATACTCATGAGCTCATTAAAAATGCGTTGGGCCGAAAATTCTTTGATGCTTCCGAAATTGAAATTAAACACAACATCTAATAAATCCTGAGATTGGTATTGTTTTAAAACTTCGATTTTATCACTTCCTATTTCTCCCACAATAAAGCGGTTGTCATACTCGCTAACGGTAGATTTTATAATACGCATGGCATTTTTTACCCCTTTCTGGTCGATATCGTTGATATGATCTTGTTGCCCGTCTTTGGTGGGGTTATCTTTTGTAATCCCATCAGTATTTAGAAAATTGATTACATCTAATCGGAAACCGTCTACTCCGGCATCGAGCCAAAAACGAAGTATGTTCTGAACCTCAACGACTACTTTAGGATTCGACCAGTTAAGATCGGCCATTCTTTTATCAAATTTATGATAGTAATATTGATTGGTTAAAGAATCTTTTTCCCAGGCTGTTCCGCCAAAAAAAGATTCCCAATTGTTTGGTTCATCTTTCCAGATATAATAATTACGATACGGGTTATCTTTTGATTTTCTGGATTCCTGAAACCATTTAGAATCAGTAGAAGTATGGTTAAAAACCATATCTATAATTACTTTTATGCCTCTTTTATGCGCTTCGCTTAAAAAAGTATCAAAATCTGCTTTAGTACCATACGTGGGATCTACTTCGTAATAATTGGCAATATCATAACCATTATCTACTTTGGGAGAAGTAAGAAAGGGGGTGAGCCAAATGCCTTTTATTCCCAGATCTTTTAAGTAGTCTAACTTTTGAGTCATTCCTTTAAAATCACCGTATCCATCGCCGTTGCTATCGGCATAACTGGGCATATAGATTTGATAAAAAACAGATTCTTTCCACCATTTTTTGTCAACTGTTTGAGCAAAAGTTGGGTTGGCTTTAATCATTAGAACAAAAAAGAATATGTATTTAAAGATATTAGATTTCATAAGATTACGATCTGGTTAAGTTCATCAAAAATATCATTTCGACGAAGTAGAAATCGCACTAGTAATTCGACAAAGATTAAAATCTTTCTTTGAGGAGTTTCCAGTGCGATTTCTCCTTTCGTCGAAATGACAAAAAATGAGAATTTGAAATTCAATAAACTATTTTTTCACTTGCGACTTATAATCTACGACAATACCATCAATTAACATTTTTTCTCCTTCGTGTGTTACATTTCCTCCGGCAGGAACACAAACGATTACTGCTGAACTTAAAGCTTCAATTTTTATCTTGGCAGATGAAGTAACATTTCGGGCTACAAAACTTCCTGAAACGGTATTATATAAATCTACTTTTTTACCTTTCTCTGTTTTTATAATAACGGTTTTGCTTGTTGTATGTGGATTATAATATAAGTAAGAAGGATAAGCCTTATCGCTAAAAAAGTCTGTTGCCAATAGATCTAATTGTAATATCCCGGTAACATTCGTCGCACGGATAATACTACCAAAAATACCTACGTGCCCGCTCCCGTATACACTAAACTGAGATTCTTTAGGGTTTTCGCCCAATACCCAAAGCGGACCGTCGCCTTGTGCTACAGGACCTTTTAGGTGTTCATACTCTTTATAACTCGATTGTTTGATAATTCCTTCGTAACCAATTACTCCTTTAGTAACTTCAGCAAGTTCAGGAATAGTCTGGTGTTCTTTTGGCATGTATTGCGGATAGAAAAAGCGCGAAGCATTTGCTGCATTCAGCATCCATTTTCCAATTGCAGTAGCATAAGATTGATCATATCGTACCATTGGCACCAATGGCCAGGCTGCATCATAAGTATTCATTAGGAAGCCGTAACCACCATGATCAACCGTGCTTCCAAAAGTTCCCGATATGTCTATACCATTCCATTGACCAACTAATGCGCCCCAGCCTTCGCGGCAGATTGGTGTTCCGTCAAAAGACCAATCCAGCATTTTGTTTGTATCGTACTTTGCGTCTTTCTCAGCATTAATTCTTGCGGCTAAATAAGCTCCAAAAGGCATCAATACTTCATAAGTTGGATTTTTTGATTGCGATTCCAGGGCTGCCAATGCGCTACGTGCTCCTTTTAGATATTTAGCATCTCCAAATTTTTTATAAGCCATATATAAGACCCAGGCATGTCCGGCAGCAGCATCCGGTTGTGTACAGATGTGATTGGTCATTGGTGTCATTTTGTTATAATCAAAATAAGAATAATTATAGTTTCCATTTAAAATTACATCAGCCTCATAAAATTTATCTGCAATAGTTCTGGCAATTTCAGTAAAGCCAGGTTCGTTTGGATATTTGTCGTAAACAGCAAAGAACAATAAATTAGGGTAAACATCATACCACCAGTCACGGCCATAGCCACCGCCTAACAAAGCGACTTCCGGACAGGTGTTATTCATCATGATATTCCAGTTGGTCTCTTTGTTGAAATAATTTTTAAGCATTCCGACATAATTAAGGTTGGGCTGGTTTTTGTCAATACCTACTAATGTTGCTCCCAGAGTAGCACCCATAGTAGCCAATGCTTCATGAAACATTCCGTTATTATGATCTGGTCCCTGTCTCACATCGGCAACAGCGGTATATAATCCTACGACTTTTTGAGGGAAGTTTTTTTGACTATCATCCATCCAGACCATTGGCCAGTATTTGCCTTTGGCATTAAAATCATATACGGTTGTGTCAAAGTCTAATGCCAGTTTTTTATAATCGATGATTTTTAAGGGTTGTGGCAGATTAGGCATTTGGTCTACACGGGAAATGTTTTGTTGCTTTACTTGTGCTGTTGCATTTAAACCTAAGATTAACAGACACGAAGTGGTAATTTTAATAAATGTATTCATAGTTCTTGATTTTTATTTTAAAGTAATTTTGCTGCCACCTCATCCAGAACTTTTGGTTCTGTTATTTCTTCCGGTGAAAGTTCTATTCCTTCTTTGATAATTTTTTTGCTGATAAAAATGGAACATAATTGTAGCAGGGCAATAATTCCGATGGCATATCTCAAAGCAAAATCTTCAGAAACGGCATAATATAATAGTAAGAAGGTTCCTGCTCCTAAAAGCCTTCCAAGATATAAACCAGCTTCGTGATTTAGAATATAGGTAAACTCACCTCTTTTTTCGATACGCGATACAATGTCAATTACTTTAAGCTGAATAGGGAAGTAGGCCAAATCCATTAAAGGTTTTGCGATAAGCAATAGCAGTAAAAAGATAATTACTCCTGTTTTGTCGAATAATATTCCGTTGATACAGGCTCCCAAAGCAAATAAAATTAGACCGACAGAAAAGGTTTTGATGCGATCCGATGGTTTAGAAAAACGACCTATAAAATAGATTATAATGGCAGCCAGGATCGCTCCAATAGATTGTGCTTGTCCTAGTGCGCCTTCTTCTCCTAATATTTTAAAAATAAGCATTGCAGGAGCGGTAACCAAAAATCCTTGTGCCAACCCTTTGAATGCTGCCAGAGATAATAGTTTGTACCATAAAGGATGAAATTTGAAAAAGATGTACTTTTTTTGTTTTGGATTTTCAAATTTACCTCTATAACAAACTATTGAGGCTATGATCGTAATCAAAAAAACAATTCCGGTAATGATTACATAAGCCTGATGCTTTTCGATTTCACCGGTTTTCGATTGAATAAACCAACCAATTGTTGCCGGTATTGCAATGGCGATGATGGTATAAATAAAAGTTTCCAGTCCGTAATAATAATTTCGATTTTCATCATTTGTAATGGCCAACGCCAGATAATCGCGATTGGACCAATACAAACCAAAGGAAAACCCCATTGTGATTCCGGCTATCGCAATTCCGGTTAAATCCAATGTCTTTAATGACATCATAATAATCATTGAAACACCGCTAAGCATCATCCCGATGGAGTATAATTTTCTAATATTGAAGTGTTTCAACAGAAAACCATTCAATAAAAATGTAAGCGGAATCCCGGTATAAATAGCCAACTGATAAATAACAACCTTAGAGGTGTCATTAGAATTTCTCATGATATATGCAGCAACAAATATGTCGATTACTGGTAGTACCAAAGCATAAACCAAGTTTGTAAAAATCAGTATACGGAAATTATGGGTTTGGCTTTTAAAATGGTCAATTTCTGATATAAGTTTTTTAAACATTAGCTATTTTTTAGAAGTAAAAGGATTTCCTTGATCGAAAATTGGGCGCCACAAACAAATTCATCCGAAGCACCATAATAAATGGTAAGTGTATCTCCGTCCGGTTCTACAACATGGCCATTGGTAAATACAACGTTTCCAAAAAATCCGCTTAATTCATATTCTGTAGTAGGCACCATGATAGGTTCTTCGGTTCGTGCAATTACTTTTGACGGATCTTTTAAATCCATTAAAAAAGCACCTAAGCAATATTGGTGGTTTTCATTGGCTCCATGATAAATTTCTAACCAGCCTTCGTCTGTTTTTATAGGTGCAGCTCCGGCGCCCACTCGTTTGCTGTCCCAAAGTCCTTTTCTGGTTTTAATGATACAATGATGATTTCCCCAATGAATACCATCCGGAGAGGAAGCTAGCCAAATATAATTTCCTCCAATATCTACACTGCTTGGACGATGCAAAGCATAGAATAATCCGTTTATTTTTTCTTCAAAAATGGCACAATCTTTATTGTGTGCAGGCAGTATCATTCCGTGTTTTTTGAAGTTTTTCCAATTGGTTGTGGTGCGTAAACCTACGCCAACACCATTATCAGATACTGAAGTAAAGGTCAGGTAATACGTTCCTTCGATTAAAGCAACACGACAATCCTCAATCCCGAAGGTTTCCAGCATGCCTTCGCCCACCAAAGACGGGTAATTTTCAGGTTCGTAAAAGTGATGTCCGTCTTCACTGCATAATAAACGCAAGTGCGATAGTGTTGTTAAATAATCAACTCCTTTATAATTAATCACTCTTGCATCGGTTGCTATTAATTCGGGATCGTCTTTTGGAATTTCGATAATTTTAATAGCACCTGTTTCTGTTAAAATGGGAAAAGAAATAATGCTGTCTTTTTGTTTTGGTCTTTCGGCTACGCGAACCACCAGCCAGGTTTTATTCTCGTATTGAAATACTCCCGGATTTAATAAACAGGTAATTTCTAATCCTTCTGTGCTTGCTGGAATATCTGTAGGTGACAATAATGGATTATCTGCAAAGCGTTTTGCTATATCTTTCATGGTTGTATCTTTTTAGTTATAATTTCTTTATTTTTTAAAATCCGGATCCATTTCTGGCGTTCTTGTTCCTGCTACTTCATTGGCTATTAACAGGAAGACGTTCCAACATAATCCTCTTGTAGAGGGCCACCATGTCTCGGTAGTTGTCCATTTAGTAGGAATAAATTCTTTACTGTATGGCCAATCCGGGTTGAGATTGATTTCTGCCCAGGTGCGATTCTCCATTAGTTTTTGAGCTTTTTTCCAACCATGTCTCTGTCCAACGACATAAGCACTGTATTCCGCACGCATCCAGCTCCCGCCATTGTAATATATTCCGTCTAGTGCGCCACCCACATAATCAGATTCTCCAAATTCAGCGAAGGGCTGGTATTTTGTATTTAGATAAGCATAGCCTTTTTTATCGTTTGTCAATCGTATGCATAGCGGTGCCGTTGTCCCATATTCCGGATGGGGCGAATTAGGAACTTTATTGAGTATTGGCACCTGATCTAAATGATTCTTAACCATTTCATCTGTTAGTATTGGCCTGTTAAACAACCATAAAGAGAAAAACTCAGGTTCCAGATCTGTTAATGATATAATGTCCGGATAGTCTTTGTCGAATAATAGATGTTTTCTTTTTACATCATAAAAATTTCGATATTCCTGTTCTGTCTTTTCAATATATTCCTCAGTAACAGGATAGCCTAATTCTTTGATTGTTCGTAACGCAATGGCTAACATTCCTTGGTTTACAGCTAGTTTATCCGTTTTTGGGTCATATCTTCTCACATCGATTTGGTTCAGACAAAAATGAGCTTTACAAATACCATCTTTATCTTCATCAAATTCATTTAAAACATAATCAACAGCTTTTTTAATTTTATCTTCTGGTAATTCTACACCAAATCGTCTTTTATTAAGCATTGCCCAAACGAGCCATTCTATAGTTGCTTCATTGTCTTTGGCTTCTATAGTGCCCATATATGGAGTTATAATTGTGGCTATCGCCCCTTTATTGTTTTGGGTTTTTGCCCATTGATCCCAGATACTCAGATTTAATTCTTTGTTGTAGCTTGACACAATAGAGAAAAATGAGTCCCGATTGTACATATCTGGTGAATAGTTCATGTTTGGAACATTAAAAGGAGTAAAGTCATCTATAGACGTAATCCAGGTTAGCATGTTAAAGTTAGCATATAACATTTTATCTATTACAGTGCCTTCAAAACCTTTAGCTTCTGCAAGGCGTATTTGAGAAGAAACGACAAAATCGTGATGATTTTTCCAGGGCTCTACAAAAATATAAGTCGTTTTTGTAGCTGTTTCTCCCATATTCATTTTGTTATAGGGTTCTTTTTGAGGCTGATGTTCTACTATTTGTAGATCTTTTACCTGAAGCTCACAATTTTGGGCATTTTGCGCTCCAATAAATAATGAAACGCTATCATCTTCAATATAAGGAACCATAATGCTTCCCTTAAAAAGAGTCCATTCATTTTCGGCAATTGGAAATTTGTCGATGTATTTGATACCGTGTTCTAATTCGATTGTTTTTTTACCATTTTTAATTCGGAATAATTTAACCGCAACAGGAGTTGTTCCTTTTGCCAGAAAAGAAATAGTATATATCTTTTGATTTTTGAATGGGGTTATGATTTCAAATCCGGACTGGTTGTTTTCTTTGAAGTTTAGAGAGAATAAATTGTCTTTTTTTTCTACCTGAACTTGTCCAGTTTTTTTAAATTGATTGTTAGTTGCTAATTTTAGTTCTTTCCCTGCGTCGAGATTGTACATTTCACCAAAGGTTTGTTTAATGTAATCCTGATTGTTATTTCTTTCTTCTTGAGATGCAATAACGACTAAAGAAGGATCAGGTAATTTTCGCATTCCTACAAAACCACCTCCATGACCATTAAAACGACGACGAGTAGTTCTTGTGTAATGATTTTTATATCCTGCATCCATAAGAAAACCTACCAATTGATTGTCTGGAGTTACAAATCCTGCCGAAGGAAACATTTCGTGGGCAAAACCTCCGGGAAAGTTATCATGTTCGAAAGTTACATATCTGGAAGGTTTTTGTGCCGGTTTTGCTTTTTCTTCAATAGTAAAATACATTGTAGGCATTCCGGTTTGGAGTAAATCGATACTTTTTTTAACGATGTTTCCGTTAATGACATGATATGTTACCTTTATAGAAACATTCAGGTCAAAATCGGGTACATACGTTTCTCTTGTTAGTTCAATATGATTTTTATCTCCTGTCCATCTAGATCCTTTCCAGGCTTCTATAGTGACATTTTCGCTTAAATCGAAGTTTGCCATTTTAAGAGAAAACTCTTCAGTATTCTGTACCAACAATTGTGTACCATTATAGATAGCTACATTAAAACCATTCTCTGAATCTCCTGTTACTTTTAGATTTATGTTTTGACTCCGGGAAATTGTTCCTATAAAACAAAACAGGAGCATAAAAAACACTTTATTGTATTCTTTCATCTTACTTTATAGAATTAATTATTTTTTTTCTTTGGGTTATAGTTTTTCTTTGGAAGTATTTCCAAAATTTAAAAACAGCCCCATGCATTGCACATGGGGTATATTAAATTTATTTTACAATGAATTAAAATCCCGGATTCTGAGTCAGAGTTCCTGCAGACGCATTAATCTCTGATTGTGGAATTGGGTATAACATGTTTTTGTCCTGGAAATTTTTTCCGTTTGCGTTCATTACTTGCTTGGCAATTCCCCATCTTTTTAGATCGGCCATTCTTTGGTTTTCAAAACCAAGTTCGGCTCTTCTTTCAGAAATCAACCAATTTTTAATAGTTGCTTTATCTGTAGATGTTCCTCTGTCCGGTAACGTTCCGGCAGGCACAGGAGTTCCGTCAACGGTAATAGTAGTTCTTGCTCTTGTTCTTATTTTATTAATATAAGAAATAGCAGTACCGTAATCTCCGGTTTCATTAAGTGCTTCAGCTTTCCAAAGCAATACATCTGCCAGGCGGATAAAAACTTTATTACTTGGAGATTGATCGTTTCCTTTATTATCACCGTTAATAGTTCCTAATATTTTATTTACCCATTGTTGTGATACGTTTACAGTATATGCTTTTCTGGGATCATTAGGTTCGAATGAATTTAAAAAGTCAGTAGTAGGCGCAAAGAATCCCCAACCGGCTAATGCACAATGTCCGTTTCCTCTTGCGGGAACTACATTACTTTGATGATCAAAAGAAAAAATAACTTCATTGTCTGTGTATTCGGTTCCTACATTAAAATTATCGAAATAATTTGCATTTAAACTATAAAAACCCAGTGATTCAAGTTCGTTTATAGAAGCAATTACTTCTGCCCATTTTTCATTATATAAAGCTGACTTGGCCTGAAGTGCAATTACGGCTCCTTTTGATACTCTCCATTTTTCAGTCTCTGAGCTAAATTTTGAATTTGGCAGTAAATCTTTGGCCAATGCTAAATCTTTATTGATCTGGTTCCATACCTCAGCTTTTGGAGCTCTTACCGCTTTATCAAATGCTTCCTGATACGTTTTTACCGGAGCAAGGATTAAAGAAACATCGCCAAAATTTGTAACCAATGTGAAATAGTAGAATGAACGTAAAAAATAGGCTTCGCCTAATAATTGATTTTTTCTGGCAGTAGTGATTCCGGTTATGCTCTCAATTTGTGGGTTTATTAGAAAATTAATAGCAATATTGGTTCTTTTTATTCCCTCATAATTGTATTTCCATACGCCATTAACACCTCCGTTATTTGATGTAAAGGTATAATTATCGACTTCATCCATCCACGGCTGATCGGCATTAGAAATCCATCCTTTTTGCATATCATCAGATGCTATGTCCTGCAGGATAATATCATTATTAGAAACCAGCCCATCGTCCCAGTTCCATGTTCCCATTATGTTTAATGTGTTAGAGAACATCAAATAAGAGGAACTAACAGAAGTTTCTACTGCAGTAAGGGTAGGAGTAGTATTTATTTGGTCATCTGTTACTAATCCTACAGGATCTATGGTTAATTCGTTTTCACAACTTGTAAAAGCTGCAAGTCCTATTAGCAAGGTTGCTATATGTATATATTTCATGATCGTTTTATTTATAAGTTTAATTTTAATCCAAGAATAAAAGATTTTGATTGCGGATATGTTCCCATATCGATCAAAGAAGTAGACTCCGGATCCAGACCAGTATATTTTGTAATAGTAAATAAGTTTTGACCGGACATATAAATACGAAGGTTCGCAGCTCCAAGTATTTGTTGGTTAAAAGTATAACCGATTTCAATGTTTTTTAATCTTAAATAAGATGCATCTTCTACAAAAGCACTTGACATTTGTTCCGCACCATTAGCATTAAAAGAAACTCTTGGAATTGTATTACTGGTTCCTTCTCCGTTCCAGGCACCTAAAATATCTGTCGTTGAGTTAAGGGGCATTTTGGTACTGTAAGAGGTAACCTGTTTTGAATTGTTATAACGGTCAATACCTTCTACACCCTGAAATAACATCGAGATATCAAAGTTTCTAAAGCTACCATTCAGTGCAAAACCATATGAGATTTTAGGAATAGGATTTCCAATAAATGTTTTATCATCATCATTAATCTGACCGTCGCCATTGAGATCCCTAAACTTCATATCTCCGGGTAATTTGCCATTTGTATTGCTATATAATTGAGCGTTAATTTCGGCTGTATTTTGATAAATGCCATCGAAAATATAGCCATAGTAAGAGTTTATTGGTTGTCCAACAGTGGTTCTGGTATTTGATTGCAGGTTATCAATATTTTTGATGTACTGTTGTAAAGCCTCAACCCTATTGGTCAATGTTGTGAAATTTCCGCTGATGCCATATTTAAATTCACGATCATTATTTTGAAAATTAGCTCCAAACTCAAAACCTTTATTAGTAACGATTCCTGCATTTACGAATGTAGGACTGATAACACCCACGGTTACTGCCGGTAAACCTACTGTCAATAAAATGTCTTTGGTCTTTTTTTCAAAATAATCTGCCGTAACAGTTAATTTATTTTTTATAATACCCAGGTCTAAACCAAAATCAGTCTGCGTTGTAGTTTCCCATTTAATATCCGGATTTCCGTAACGGATGATATTAACATTTCCGTTGGTTTGCGAAACAAGTGTCTGATAGGTATTATTAGGAATCTCCTGATTTCCGGATTGTCCCCAGCTTGCTCTTAATTTTAGGTTTGAAATCCAATCGGCTTTTTCCATAAATTTTTCTTTAGATATTACCCAGCCTCCTGAGAACGAAGGAAAATACCCCCATTTATTATTTGGACCAAAACGTGAAGAACCATCGGCTCTAATAGTTGCCGAAGCATAATATTTATCGTCATAGCCGTAGTTAGCAGAAGCGAAGAACGAAACTAAAGCCCAACTAGAACCAGTACCGCTTGCATAATTATTTACATTTAATCCTCCATAATCTAAATAGCGAAAAGGATCGCTGGTGTTATCATAATTATTTCTTGTTCCGCCTATATTATCGCTTTTATTAATGATGTTTTCTGTACCTAATAAAGCGTTGATGCTGTGTTTGCCGTCAATTGTTTTTACATAATTCAGGGTATTACTAAAAGTAAAAGTCATGTCCTGTCCCATACTTTCGTTAAGAGCAGAAGGTCTGTTTATTCTGCCCATTCCCGGGTATAATGGATCTCCGCCATCGTCATCACCAAAATTCTGATTGAATTTTTTATCATGGGCAAAAGTAATGTCAGCTCCAAAACTACTTCTGAACTTTAATGATTTATCGCTTAGAAAACCGTATTCTCCATATACATTTCCAAAAAGTCTAAATGCCTTGATTTTGTTGTCTATCAAATTGGCAATTGCAATTGGATTATAGGCCGAATCGTAATCACGGCTCCATCCGTTTGTGGTATTATTGTTTAGGTAAAAAGGTAAATCGGTATATGGATTTGCAGCAGAATAAGTGGGATCATTTACGTCTTTGTACACTCCAAAAATTGAAGGTCTGAACATGGCATAACGAATTACACCCATTTCATCTCCACTCGAAGATAATCGATCCCTGACACTATTTGTAATCTGAATGTTTGTTCCTACTTTTAAACGATCTGAGAAATTTGAATTGATATTGGCTCTAAAGTTAAGACGTTCGTATTGGTTGTTGTTTCCTACTATAATTCCTTTTTGGGCAAAATATCCTCCGGAAATTAAGTATTGTGTATTTTCGTTCCCGCCACTAGCCGAAAGTTGAAAATTTGTTGTTTGTCCTGTAGTAAATAGTTCATCTAACCAATCTGTATTTGCCAATGGTATTCCGTTTACAGATCCGGCATTCTTAGCAGCCTGATACGGGCTTATTGCATTTGCAGCATTCCCCGTTGTATTGTGCCAGGCTCTGTCGACTACTGTTAAATATTGGTCAGAATTTAGCAGTTTAGGAAGATTGGTAGCATAATTTAATCCTGTATAATATTCAACATTAAGACTCGACTTTCCTTTTGCTCCATTTTTGGTTGTAATAAGAATTACACCACCTGCAGCACGTGAACCGTAAATGGCTGTTGCGGCGGCATCCTTTAATACTGTCATCGATTTTACATCGGATTGACTTAGGAAATTGATATCACGGGTTGGAACTCCGTCGACTACATAAAGTACTTCGTTGTTGCCTAAAGTACCTACACCTCTAATACGTATTTCAAGTCCGTCACCCGGCTGGCCTGTGCTTGAGCTTACAGATACACCGGCAACCTGACCTTGTAACGCCTGACCAACATCAGCAACTTTTGTTTTGGATAATTCACCCATATCGACTGTAGTAACAGCACTTGTAATAGCTGATTTTTTTTCGCTCGTATACCCTACAATAACAACCTCGTTTAAGGTATTAGTATCTGTTGTAAGGGTAACGTTTAATTCTTTTTTGCCAGCTACAGGTATTTCCTGAGTTTGATATCCGATATAACTGAAAACTAAAACTGCATTTGGCCCTACGTTTGTAATGGTATAATTGCCATCAAAATCAGTTGTAGCGTAATTGGAAGTTCCTTTTTCATTTACATTTACTTGTGGCATCAAACCGTCGGCATCTGAGACGGTACCTTTAACCGTTTGGGCATGCATAATGCTACCCAACAAAATTGTTCCGAATAGGAATAATTTGAATATAAAATTTTTCATCATCATAAAGAATTGTTAATTGGATTAGTAGTTAGATTACTTTTTTTCATGGTTTTTTAAGGTTAATTCTGTTTTGTGGTTTTACGATAACGTTTGAATTAATTATCGTTTATAAAATTAGTTAGTGGATACAAGAAATCGTGTACACTATTTCTTCAAAAGTGTACACTGCTGTTTTGTTGTTGATTATGAGTTGTTTATGTGTTTTTTTAGCTCTTGGTTTTGTATTTGAGCTGGTAATTCTTAGGAGTCAGGTCGTATAGTTTTTTAAACTCCCGATAAAAATAGGATCGATTATTAAACCCGGATTGATAGCAAACTTCAGAAACTGTTAATTTATTTTTTCTTAACAATTCGGCAGCATACTTCAGTCGGATAGTACGAATTAAATCTCCCGGTGTAAAACCAAAAAGTTGTTTGGTTTTTCGATACAATTGCGAGTTGCTTATACCTAATTCTTTTTCGATAAATAAACTTTGCAGGTTTTCATTATCAATATTGTTGCGAATAAGTTCAATGACTTTTTTTATAAAATCTTTTTCTTCATTATTGATAGGAAGATCGGGTAGATTTTCGGTAAGCGTATCTTGTTTGAAATACCTTGAAATTAGTTCTTTTTCTTCCAGTAACTTTTGTATTCTTATCAGGAGATGATCCGGATAAAATGGTTTTGCAATATAGGAGTTGGCTCCGCTTTCAATTCCTTCGATTCTGTGTATGACTGAGTCTTTTGCAGTTAGCATAATAAAAGGAATATGGCAGGTTTTAAGATTGGTTTTGATTTTTTTGCAAAGTTCTACACCGTCCATAAAAGGCATCATGACATCACTAATAATAATGTCGGGAACTACATCTTCGATGATTTGCATCGCTTCCAGACCATTATAAGCAAGTATAAGTTTGTACTTTTCGCTAAGCAATTCGTCAAGGAGCATATGAATGTCCTTTTCATCCTCGACAATCAAGATTACTTTTCGATTATCGGCAAGTTCTTCCAGCGACAAAACTTTGTTTGGAGTATCGTCAAATTTAGTGGTGTTTTCTTCCAGAATGTTTTTTAAATGATGCGATATTAAAATTGGACTCACTGCCGTATCCAATTCTTTTTCACTAAAAGCTTCTTTATTACAAGGTAACAGTATTGTAAAGGTTGTTTCTTTATTTAGAGTACTCGTAACCTGTATTTCACCTTTTAATACACCAACTAATTTTTTTACATACGCCAGACCTATACCGGTTCTAAACATGTTATTATCTGTTTCTTTAGTGTTGGTATCGGCTAAGAAAAATTGAGTAAACAATGAATCTAATTCTTCTTTTGGAATTCCTTTTCCGGTGTTTGTGATCGTTATATTCAATTTTTTAGCAGCTTTGTCCTGAATATAAAATTTAAGAGCTATTTTTCCATTTACAGGAGTATATTTAAAAGCATTCGACATTAGGTTAAAAACTATTTTTTCAATTTTATCTTTGTCGAACCATCCGGGTAATGTAGCAGGAATATCGAGTTTGTATTCAATATTTTTATCCAAAGCCCACTCATCAAACAATTCAGCAATTTGTTCGATGAGATTGACCAGATCAAATTTTTTCACCGTTACTTCCAGATAATCATATTCGGCTTTTCTAAATTCAAGTAATTGCTGTGTTAAAAATAATAGGCGAGAAGAATTTCGTTGAATCATTTGTATGAATTTCTGATTTCTTTCGTTGAGGTTTGTCGCTTCCGAAAGTTTTTGTATTGGTCCAACAATTAATGTTAGAGGCGTTTGAAATTCGTGAGCTATATCAGTAAAAAAGGTAAGCCTGTTTTCGTGAAGTTCCTTTTCTCTTTGTCTGAAAAGAATATTTTGGGTCAGTGATTGACGTTTTTTGTAATAACTCAGTACAAATAATGCAAAAGCCAAAAACAACAAAGAATAAATTATAAAAGCAAGATTGGATTGCCAGAATACTGGTTTAACACAAATATCAATGGCATGAACGGGTTTGCTCCAGACACCATCGCTATTAGACCATTTTATCCATAAAGAATAGTTTCCCTGAGGTACATTGGTAAAAGAAATAATTCTTCGATTATTGATGGTGTTCCAGCCTTTATCAAAATTCATCAACTGATAAGCATATTGGCATTTTTCAGTATTGAGATATGTCAGGGCTGTCAGTTTGATATCAAAAAAGTTTTGATTGTGTTTTAAAACAATCGAGGGATGAGTATCTGAATTTGGTGTGATTACTAATCCCTGATAATAGGGAATAGGTTGGTTTTGACCACTGATTTTATCAATAAAAAGGTCTGGAATTATAGTAGATTCTTTTATTTTTTGAGGCTGGAAATAATTAAAACCTTTGATTCCTCCCATAAAAATAAATTCAGATTTTGAGTCCTGATAAAAGGCACCATCCGCGAATTCATTATTTTGCAATCCTTCATTCCGGGTATAATTGGTGAACTTTAACTGATCAGGATTAAAATTTGATAAGCCAAAATTGGTACTTAACCAAAGATTGTTTTTTTTATCAGCAACAATTCCGTGAATCGTATTATTAGGAAGCCCGTCTTTTACAGTAAAGTTTTTAAAGCTGGCTTTTCCTCCATTTTTTACAGGATTTAGTACATTAAGACCAAAACTGGTACCAATCCAGAGCCTGTTTTTGGCATCTGTCTGCAAGCATAAGATATCATTATTAGATAAACTGGCAGCATCATCGGGATTATTTTTATAAATACTAAAATGCTCTGATTTTTTATCGAATAAATTTAAGCCACCCAATCTGGTTCCAATCCAGAGTTGATTCTTGCCCTTAGGAATTATCGAAAAAACAATATTACTGCTTAAGGTATTTTTTTTATTGTTTGTCGCAATATATCTCTTAAAATCAGTGATTTTCAAATTTTCTCCAGACCGTTCTATTTTGGTACGAATCATTCCATATCCGTTGGTACCAAGCCAAATAAATCCTTCTTCATCCTGATAGATCGAGTAGACCGATTTAAAATAGTCGCAGTCTTTGTTTCTCGCAATATCCGTCCAATTCGTTAGTTTAGATTTTTTTAGATCAAAAACAGAAATTCCTTCACCATCGGTTCCAATAAAAATTAAATCCTCTTTTCCTTTGCATAAAGAAAATACAGCATTGTTAAGAACGCTATTGTTTTCGTTATAATTTTTATATTCTAATGGCTTTTCGGAATTGAGATAAAAGTTTGAAGAAAAACGAAATAATCCCTTCCCTTTTGTACCCACTAAAAAAGAATTGTCATCAACTTGCAGAAATGTCCTTACAATCGCCCCGTCTAATTCCGGCACCTGAGATTTTGAAATAAGATTAAACGATTTCTTGAGCGGATACATTTTAATAATTCCGTCGCCATCTGTTCCTGCCCAAAGGATATTTTCATTTCCTCTGATTAATGTGGTGGTTTTTTGATTGTTCAGATATTTTAGCCAATCGTGATTAATGATAGTACCGTTTTTATCAATAATAAAATATCCTGTTTTACTTGAAATAACAAGTCCTTCAGGAATGTTTCCGATCGTATTTTCAATATCTTTTTTAGCTAGTAATGAATTTTCCCTGCTATCAAAAGAATATAAATTAGTATTTCCGGTTACAGATACGGTACATATTTTTTCTTTGGAAACAATTCCAAATGTTCGAATATGATCTGATATTAAAGTTATTTTCGAAAAAAATGGTTTTTCATTTGGCTTGTTTTTAAAGGATAACGAGTACAGTTTATTGTCTTCAAATAAAACCAGTAATTCACCACTTAAAGCGAATTCCATTTTTTTGACTGCTTTTTTTGAAAGTTTTTCAGTATCTAATAATTGAAAATGATTGCCGTCAAAATATCCAATTCCCCAGTCTTTTACAGCACAAAATACTTTTTTAGAAGCGTCAAGCGCCATATTAAATTCAGATTCAGATAATGGCGGAATATTTTCTCTGGAAAAATAATAATGCTCGAAAGCACCGCTTTTCTTGTCATAACGATTGATTCCGTGTATGGTTAATATCCAGATCCTTCCCGTATTGTCCTCATCTATTTTCTGAATAACCTGATTGCTCAGGCTATTTTTGTTATTTAATTCCGGTCTGAAAATTTCGAAGCTATTTCCGTCATATCGATTCAAACCGTCCCAGGTTCCTATCCAAAGTAAGTTTTCAGAATCCTGAAATATAGTATTGATAGAACTGTTAGATAAACCTTTTGTGTTGTCTAATTGTTCCAGTGAATATTTTAAGTCTAGTGATTGATAAGAGTCCCAAATCAATTTATAATCTGTATTGTTGATTTTAGATGGTTCGTTTTTGTTTAACTGGCTAATTGTTGCCGTATTAGCAGAAGTATTTTCTTCTTTAGCGGTACAAGCAAGAAGAATGGTAAATATCGAGTAGCAAAAAATATCTTTAATTTTCAATGGGATAATTCTTTAAAATTCCAAAATGAGTACGGTAAATGTTCCGGTTTTTATAGCATTCGTTATAATCTTTTATAACCTTATATCTATTTTATTTATATGATATAAGGAATAGTAGTTTGCTTGTTTGTTTGTTAAGATGTTGTTATACAGTATGTAAGATATGTAAAAGAATATTATTAATATGTGACTTTTATCATGTCTTTTTTGAGATAATAAAAATTATTTAATAGATTTATTTTGAAATTTACAGCAAATAGCTTTAAAATCAAAATGTGTAGGATAAGAGGTATAAAGTTTGAATGCCTTGAAATACTAGATCGAAAGGCGAGGGTACAGGAGAATTATAGCGTAAAAAAAAAGCTGATACTCAATTGTATCAGCTTTATATTGTTATACTTTTTTGACTTTCTTTAAAGCCTCAATGTAATTTTCGTTTACTTTTTCCCAATTAATATGATCGTAAAAAGCATCGATGTAACTTCCTTTTCTGTTTTGGTAATCTAGGTAATAAGCATGTTCCCATAAATCGATTCCTAAAATAGGTGTTCCCGGAATCAAAGCATTTTTCATTAAAGGATTATCCTGATTGTCGGTGGTAGTCACTTGCAATTTGCCATAGCGGTCTACTACCAGCCAAACCCATCCAGAACCAAATTGTTTTGTTGACTGACCTTTAAATTGATTAGTAAGATTGGCAAAAGAACCAAATTCTTTATTGATCGAACCCGCCAAAGTATCCTTTGGAGTTTCTTGTTTAGGAGTTAAAATATTGAAATACAGGGTGTGATTGTAATAACCACCAGCGTTCTGACGAAGTTTAGCATTGCTGAGATCCATTTTTTTCAGGATATCCTCAATAGGCATATTTTCAAACTCCGTATTTAGAATTTCTTTATTAAAATTATTCGTGTACGTTAAATAATGTTTAGAATAATGTGTTTCTAAAGTAAGCGTTCTTATCGCGGGAGCCAAAGCATCATACGAAAAAGGCAATTTGGTCATCTCAAAAGAACCGGGATCTGCTTTTACATCATTTGGAGATCCAATTGTTATTTTTTCTTCTTTTGTTGGTAAAGGAACTTCAACAACTTCAGTTAACTTGTTGCTATCATTACATGAAAATAAAAGAAAAAATGAAGCTAAAGTACCGAAACGAACAATGTATTTCTTCATAATATTAGTTATTTTGATGTTAGTGAATTAATGATTTCAATATAGCTTTCTTTCGCTTCATCTATCGAGATGTGGCTAATTTGCATCCAGGCATTTGTTTTAAAAGCATCTCTTAAATCAAAATTTTCAGATTGATTGTAGACAGCTGTTCCAAAAGTTGCCTGTTTGTAATACGCATACAAACGTAGCTGCACATCTTGTGGCAGTGAGGCCTGAGTCATTTTTAAAGCAGTTTCTACAGCCTCTGAAAAACGAGTATCTAAATCTTTTTTGGTCATTAAGCTTTTGTAGCAATAATGGTTTTTCCTCCAATTGCTTTTTGGTTTAATACTACATTAATAGGAGTACCTAAAGGTAAAAATAAATCTACTCTTGAACCAAATTTTATAAAACCTGCATCGGTACCTTGTACAACTTGCATACCTTCCTGAGCATAATTTACAATTCTTCTTGCCAGTGCACCGGCAATTTGTCTGTATAAAATTTGTCCGAAAGTTTCATTTTCAATTACCACTGTCGTTCTTTCATTTTCTTCACTTGCTTTAGGGTGCCAGGCAACTAAAAATTTTCCAGGGTGGTATTTACTGAATTTTATAATTCCATCCATTGCATAACGCGTTACGTGTACATTGATTGGCGACATAAAAATAGAAACCTGTATACGTTTGTCTTTAAAAAATTCACCTTCGTAAACTTCTTCAATAACAACAACTTTTCCATCAACCGGAGCAAGAATCTGATCACTGTTTCTGATCGCAATTCTTTTAGGGTTTCTAAAGAATTGTAAAATAATAATCAAAACCAATACACCAGCAATCTGAACAAGCATTCTTAGCCAGGTAATATCAATGAATTTGTCAGCAATTAAAAGCACAGCTACTGCAAATGCAGTACCTAATAAAATGGACGGGCCTCCTTCTTTATGAAACATAGTATAAAATTTGATAAAATAAAAATATAATTGGTGCTACAAATATAACACTATCTAATCGATCTAATACGCCTCCGTGGCCAGGCATTATAGCGCCACTGTCTTTTACACCCGCAACTCTTTTGAATTTTGATTCGATCAAATCTCCAATAGTCCCGAAAATACTAACAATCAAAGCAATTACAGTCCAGATAAGGATCGATTTACTGCTAAATTCCGGATTAGGCTGGATATATAGTTTTGAGATTAAAAAACCGGCAAAAGCAGCAAAAACTACCCCGCCAAGAAATCCTTCGATGGTTTTTTTAGGAGAAATGCGTTCAAATAATTTATGTTTTCCAATGGATTTTCCTACCAAATAGGCAAAAGTGTCATTGGTCCAGATTAAAACAAATAATCCAATTATAATTTTCGGATTGTAATCTTTTATACCAAAGGAGATCTTGGTGATAAAAAGAAAGGGCAGCATTATGTATCCAATCAAATAAATATATTTTGATGCCCTGCTGATATTTTGTGTATCATCAAATAAAAAAATAATACATTTTATAGATATCATTAGCGTAATTGCCAGTAGTACAGTAAACAATCGATCTGTATCTACAGTAATTACAATGTTCTCCTTTAAAAGTTTACTGATATAATTTTCAGTTTCAATTTTATAAAAACTGATCAGGGATACAGTGGTATAAAAAAGAGAAACAAATAAAATAGAAAATACTTTATTGAGTCCAACTAAATTACAAAATTCATAAGTTGCAATAATTAGAAAAATCCCAAAAAGAATAATAAAGCTTTCGGTAGAAAACAGAATAGAAGTTAGGAGTAAAGCGATATAAACAGCACCAGAAATGGTTCTCTTGAGTGTTTCATTCATCTTAAAGATCTTCTAGGAGCAATAAATATAGATTTTTTGCAACACTTCCGTATTGTGTAAAATCTTCTTCCTTAGCTTTTTCGAAATATTTTATAGTGGTAATATTTGTTGGATAATCTCTTTCGTATTTTCTTTTGATGGCGCTTAATCCATCACTCTTAATGAGCTGCAGCTGACTTGTAGTAGCAATAATTACAATGTTTGCCGGTAATTCGTTTGGTTTGTCCTGCCTGATTTGTTTTGATGAAAATAAAATAGAACCTTCATCGGCAATTAAGTTTTCGCAGGTAGCCAATAAGAATTTAGGGTTTTTAGGAGAAATATACATTAATTTATTTTCGTCCAGCAAATGAAAAAGACCTGGCTCGTAACATAAAACTTCGCTTTCAAACCAATCATTTTCTTCTAATATATTTTCAAATTGTTCGGCAACTTCTTGTTTGTTTTCACAATATAAGAACTTACCTCCATTTTTTTTGAAATTAAAAATGAATCTTTCATCGATAGATAAATGACTATCAGGAGTATGATTTCCTCCATACTCGCTTTCGTTTTCTTCATCAGAAGCGGCATCGCTAGACCCAAATATTTTTTTGAAAAAATTCATTTTATATGAAATACTTTACATGTTAATTGAAAACGTTCAAAGATAAAAAAATCTTAATTCAAAAGGCTATTTTGAATTAAGATTTTAAAAAATATTACATATTTGCTGAATATTTACGAAACCACTTCTTCTAAATTTTTATCAAAAGTGCGTTTTCCGAAAATAGTTTCTAAGTCATCTTTAAAAATAACTTCTTTTTCAATTAATATATCAGCCAATTGATTTAGCTTGTCTTTGTTTTCTTCAAGAATTTGAATTGCTCTTTGGTATTGACCTTCAATTAATTCTGAAATTTCTTTGTCAATTACTTTGGCAGTTTCGTCAGAGTATGGTTTAGAGAAATTGTACTCGCTTTGTCCGGTTGAATCGTAATAAGTAACATTTCCTATTTTTTCATTCAAACCGTAAATAGTTACCATAGCACGAGCCTGACGCGTAACTTTTTCTAAATCGCTCAATGCACCAGTCGAAATTCTGTCAAAAGTTACCTTTTCAGCAGCTCTTCCGCCCATAGTAGCACACATTTCGTCTAACATTTGATCAGTTCTCACGATTTGTCTTTCTTCAGGAAGATACCATGCAGCTCCTAAACTTTGTCCACGAGGAACGATAGTTACCTTGATAAGTGGTGCAGCGTGTTCTAACATCCAGCTTACAGTTGCGTGACCTGCTTCGTGAATAGCGATTGCTCTTTTCTCCTCTGGAGTAATGATTTTATTTTTCTTTTCAAGACCTCCAATGATTCTGTCTACTGCATCTAAGAAATCTTGTCTGTCTACAGCGGATTTGTTGTTACGGGCAGCAATCAAAGCAGCTTCGTTACATACGTTTGCAATATCAGCACCAGAGAATCCCGGAGTTTGTTTAGCTAAGAAATCAAGGTCAAGACCTTCAACTTTTTTGATAGGAGCTAAGTGAACTTTGAAAATTTCTGCTCTTTCGCGAATGTCCGGTAAATCAACAAAAATTTGTCTGTCAAAACGACCGGCACGCATTAAAGCTTTATCCAGTACGTCAGCTCTGTTTGTTGCAGCCAGAACAATGACGTTAGAGTTGGTACCAAAACCGTCCATTTCTGTCAGTAATTGATTCAAAGTGTTTTCTCTTTCGTCGTTTCCGCCTGACATATTGCTTTTTCCTCTGGCTCTACCAACAGCATCGATCTCGTCGATGAAGATAATTGCAGGAGATTTTTCTTTGGCTTGTTTAAATAAGTCACGAACACGTGAAGCACCAACACCTACGAACATCTCTACGAAATCAGAACCTGATAATGAGAAGAAAGGAACCTGAGCTTCACCAGCTACAGCTTTAGCCAATAAGGTTTTACCAGTTCCCGGAGGTCCTACAAGTAAGGCTCCTTTAGGAATTTTACCACCAAGATTGGTATATTTTTCAGGGTTTTTAAGGAATTCTACAATTTCTTGTATCTCTTCTTTAGCGCCTTCTAAACCAGCAACATCTTTAAAAGTAGTTTTGATGTCAGTTTTTTCATCAAACAATTTTGCTTTAGATTTTCCAATGTTAAAGATTTGTCCGCCACCGCCACCAGCGCCACCTGACATTTTACGCATAATGAAAATCCATACACCAATAATAATGATGATAGGAAGTAAGCTTATTAAAATATCGCTCCAGTTGTTTTTCTGTAAGAAATTAAAATCTTTCAGTTTGCCTTCGCCAACTGCTTTTTCTAATTTGGTTTGAAAAATCTGGTCGTTACCAATTTCTAATGTATAGTGAGGACCTTTATTAGGTCTTTCGAAAATATCATTAGCTACTTTTTTATTTGCCGGGTCTTTAAGAGCAGCAGCGTTCAGGTATACTTCAGCTTCTGCTTTATTGTATACGATTACTTTTTCAATCTGACCTTTTTCTAATAATACATTGAATTTAGAAGAGGTTAATTGAGCAGGTTCGCTTAAGTTTGATCCTCCGGTTGCAAAACTTATAAATAAAAAAACTAGAAGTATTGCGGTATATATTAACCAAGGACTTATTTTAAATTTACTCGGATTTGGATTATTATCTTTAGCCATTAGAGAAAGTTTCTTTTAGTATTTGTTTTCGATTGTAGTTATTTTGGCGTCACCCCAAAGGCTTTCGATATTGTAGTATTCGCGAATATGTTTCTGGAAAACGTGTACAACAATGTGCACATAATCCATAAGAACCCACTCTGCATTATCGGTTCCTTCTACGTGCCACGGTTTATCTTTTAAGTCTTTAGATACTGTTTTTTGAATTGAGCTTACAATGGCGTTAACTTGGGTATTTGAGTTTCCGTTGCAAATGACAAAATAGTCACAAACTGCCGTGTCTATATCTCTTAAGTCAAGAATGTCAATATCATTTCCTTTTACTTCTTCAATCCCTTTGATTATGTTCGCCAATAGAACATCATTATTAATAGTCTTTTTCGCCATGAATTATTTTATATGATTTTGTAAAGTTACCAAAATTTGTGATTATTTTTGAACCTTAACAAAATATTAAATTAAGTTAATTAAATTCGTTTAATGAAACTAATCAAACTCGATGCCATAGATTCCACAAATGATTTCCTTAAATCATTAGCAAGCCAGGATGAACTAGATAATTTTACCATAGTAACCGCTGAAAATCAGACAAAAGGAAAAGGGCAGATGGGCTCTAAGTGGCAATCAGAATCAGGTAAAAACTTAATTATGAGTGTCTTGGTAAAGGATTTTCTCTACGATAATGAGAAGGTTTTTGATCTTAGTGTAGTCGTATCTTTGGCAGTAACAGCTGCCTTAAAATCATTAAATATTCCTGATTTATGTATAAAATGGCCAAACGACATTATGTCATATAATAAAAAGGTTGGTGGCATACTTATCGAAAATACCATCAAAAGTGATGGCAGGATTGTGTCAGTAGTTGGAATAGGCTTAAATGTAAATCAAACTAATTTCGATCATTTGCCCAACGCGTCATCGCTGGCTGTGATTTGTAAATCCCAATTTGACAAAAATACACTTGTATTGCTTATAGCTGAAAAAATAAAACTTAATATTGATTTTTGGGCAAGCCATTCAGCTGAGTTATGGAGAACGTATTTTGCATCTTTGTTTAGAAAAGGAATTCCAATGCCATTTAAAAACCTCAATGCATCCGGACAAAATTTTATGGGAATCATTCAGGGAGTTTCTTCTGTTGGGAAAATTCAGATTTTATTAGAAGATGATTCGGTTTCAGAATTTGATATCAAAGAGGTTCAGATGCTTTATTAGAGGTGTAAAGTGGCAGAGGTTCAAAGGTTCAAAGATTTTAGATAGAGGTGCACTGCGGTATATCTATTGGTTTTAATCTCTCAAAATAAGAAAGAAAGAATATAAAATTTATGCCTTAGTGTCTTTGCGGCAAACAAAAAAGCCCGATCGTTAAATCAGGCTTAAATTTTATATAATGAACAATTAATAATTCATCCTTAATTATAGCTTCGTCATATTAGTTGCCAATGTTTCAATAAACTTACTGATTGGCCCTTTGATCATCATAGCCATCATTGGGTTGAACTCGCCTTCGAACTGAAGCTGTACAGTACTTTCGGCAGCTGAAAGACTATCGATATTCGAAACCAGAGTAAAAGGAAGCTTATCACTTGCAGCGCCCAGAACAATTTTGTTTGGAGCTGTTTTTTCTTTCATCTTTAGTTTTATTTCCGGCATGCCCTTCAATCCAAAAATAAAAGCATCTTCGCCAATCACTTCAAATTTAGCAATATTATCCGGCATTAATTTTTCGAAATTCTTAACATCAGTCAATAAATCAAATAATTCCTGAGCTGATTTCTGAACAGTAACTTTTGGACTTTCTAAGTTCATATCTTTTTATTTTTTTATCTGTATTTTTTTACCGCGATTTTTTTTTACCGCAAAGAACGCTAGGTTTTTTGATTTTGATTGTAAATCTTTATGAATAAAAAGTTCGCAAAGCTAAATCGTAATGAAATGCCAATTTCTAAGTTCCAAATTCCAAAAAAAAGAGCAAAGCGATTTTTTTTGGAAAATCTAAAATCTAAAATCTAAAATCTAAAATCTAAAATCTAAAATCTAAAATCTAAAATCTAAAATCTAAAATCTAAAATCTAAAATCTAAAATCTAAAATCTAAAATCTACTCTTCTTCTTTTCCCCACGTCGATGGACTTTCGTTCCATTCCAGTAAAGTCGATTGTTGGTCTTCGGTAATGTATTGTTTTTGAACGGCTAAATCTAATAAGTTTTCGTAATTGCTTAGCGTATACAAATCGATATTAGCATTTTTAAAGTTCTCTTCGGCAACATTAAAACCGTACGTAAATATCGCTGCCATACCTTTTATATTGGCACCTTCGTTACGTAAAGCTTCTACAGCCATCAAACTACTGTTTCCTGTACTAATTAAATCTTCAACGACAACCACATTTTGGCCTTTTTGCAAAAAACCTTCCACCTGGTTTTGTCTTCCGTGTTTTTTTGCTTCCGGACGCACATATACAAACGGTAATCCAAGGCTTTCAGCGACAAGAATCCCCACTCCAATGGCTCCAGTGGCAACACCGGCAATAACATCTGGTTTCCCAAATTGTTTTTCAATATTCTTCGCAAACTCATCACGAACATAGTTTCGGATGCTCGGAAATGAAAGAATTAACCTATTATCGCAATAAATAGGAGATTTCCAGCCAGAAGCCCATGTAAAAGGATTTTCGGGATTCAATTTAATTGCATTTATTTGCAAAAGCAATTCGGCTGTTTTTTCGGCAGTATCTTTATTAAAAATCATAGTACAAATGTATAAAGTTTTTGTGAACGACAAACCACTTTTTTTGACAAATGAAATCTCAAGAGAGACTGATTTTCAATTATTCTTGTTAGAGAGTATTGATATTGAGCAGCTTATAGTCAAAATGTTTCAAAATAAAATTCAAAAGGCTTATTTGTATCATCCTGACGAAAAGGAAATTATGAAGACGCTTAAGGCCAAAATTCCCGTAAATAAAGCGGGTGGAGGACTTGTATACAATAAAAAAGGCGAAGTTTTATTTATCTTCCGAAACGGAAAATGGGATTTACCAAAAGGCGGAATTGAAAAAGGCGAAGAAATTGAAGACACTGCAATGCGCGAAGTCGAAGAAGAAACCGGCGTAGGCAAACTCCGTATCACCAATAAACTCCAAAAAACGTATCACGTTTTTAAACGCAACGGAAAATACAAACTTAAAATCACACACTGGTTCGAAATGCAATCAGATTTTGAGGGAACTCCAGTTGGTCAGGCTAATGAAGGCATCGAAAAAGTCGCCTGGCTGAATCCGGAACAAATCAAAGATGCGCTAAAAAACTCTTATGAGAATATCAAACTATTGTTTGAACAGGAAAATCAGTTGCAATAACAAAAGTGAAAACCAATATCAAATCCCAATTTTTTAAAATTCCAAATTCCAGGTCGCAATATCTGCTATAAATCGATTTGATAGATTCTGGATTCTTCTTCCCACGGATGATACCCTTGCCCAATGTAGTTAAAACCAATTTTTTCATAGAAACCAATATGGTCGGTACACAGATACAAGTTTTTAAATCCGGCGTTTTTAGAATCTTGTTTGGCTTTTTCGATAAGTAATTTACTGTAATTATTTCCTCTGTACTTTTCGTCTATAAAAATGGCACAAACCCAGGGATAAAGATCCATTCGGCTAATAAAATCATTTGTAATAAGTCCTGCGCAGCCAATAATTTTATCGTTATTTTCTAATAAATACCATTGTGGCAAAGAATCCCTGGCATTTATGCTATGGCTGATACAATCTTCATAAATAATTGGCGCTACTTCAGACCAGCTGTTTTGAAAATATTGAATGGCTTTATCTTTATATTCAGGGTTTTGCCTAACTGAAATTATTCTCATTTTATGTTTTAAAATTATCGTGAAAAAGTTGTAACTGTTTGCACTTTTTACTCGCTATCTTCATTTTTTATGCCTTTTAACAGCGCATAAATAGCCATTGAATGTCCCTGACCTAAGTCGAAATCATTTTTAAGCCAGGTTACAATATCTCCGGCTTTTACCTCAGGTTTGAGTTTTCCATCTATTGTAAATCCTTTTTGTTCTGCCAGAGTTCTAAACTCAGCCGAACCATTTCCTGTTTTTTCTTTAATTGTTTTTAAATATCCTTGAAATGACATAAAGTAGTAGTTAATAGTTAAGTAAATACGAAAATACAAATTTAAAATGTAATTGGTTTTCAGGGCTTTACTTTTCTGTTCAACTTTGTCAAAGTTTTAAACTTTTACAAAGTTCTTCGCGTAAAACCCGGTAAACTTGTGCTGTTAAATTCTACAAAACACGATAAACAGGATATTGCATGTGTGCCTTTTCGTAATGCACAGAATTTTTATAAATCCAGTTTAATTGCGCATCAGCATTCTTGGCAAATTCACGATCATTTTGTTTTTTCGTTTCTAATTCGGCTTTTAGTTGTGGGTTCTCTTTTAAGAGTTTTGAAGCTGTATCTTCAAAAATATATTCAGAATAATGTTCTTTTTGCTGTAAAATAGGATCAAAGAAATTCCAGTTAAAGAAAGAATCCACGCTTTCCGGTTCAAAAGCTTCTACCAAATATTTTACGCCTTTTTGATTGGTCGGAACCAGGTAATCTCCTTTGGTGAAAGCCATTTTTATAGTTTTAGAAGTTAAGGTGGTATTGTAATGCAAATAATGTCCTTCGTAAGCATTCGGAACCGTTTTAAAATCGGCAATTCTGTAGCTTTCTACTTCAATAATGGTATCTTTTTTAAGTTGAGAATAGCTGATATTGTTATTCTTCAATAAATCAATAATATTCCAGTAACCACGCGGAATAATATAAGCCGTAGGAATCACCACCTCCTTAACGGATTTAAATTCTTTGATGTACGGAACATCTTTTTTGTAAGGTTTACTTCGGTCGTAATATAAACGATTTCCGGTTGTAGCATCGCTTTTTTTGTAGCTTGCTTCATATCCTAAAAACGAAAAAGTGGTCGCTTTTGTGCTGTCTAATTCCCATTTTAAAGTATACCGTTTTTTAGGTTGATATTGTTCCAGATTCTTCACTCGAAGCGCTTTTATTTTTTGATAATTGGCATCGGTAAAATCCAAAGTCGATTTGGTGTATTCGTAAGTCATTTTTACACGCTCGGCATATTTTTTCAGCATGTGGGTTTCGACCACAAAACCTATCGTATTAAATAGGGAAGTATAACCCGTTGTATATCTCGGACTATCTACAAACTGACCAAATCCTTTGTCCGGAGTATCTTTAAAAGAATCTACATAAGGTGTTGTTTCTATTTTTTTATTTTGAAGATCTTTAACCAGCGCCGGCATCATTTCATCATTCAGGAAATCACCCAAAACAGTTCCTAATTTATTATGCTGTGTCATAATATAAGTTAGTTTGTATTGATAATCAGAACCGTTACTTACATGATTATCGATAAAAACATCTGCATTTATTTTTTGGAAAATTTCAACAAAACTCTTTGTATTTCTGGTATCTGATTTCATTAAATCACGATTCAGATCATAGTTTCTGGCATTTCCTCTAAAACCATAAATTTCTGGCCCATCCTGATTCGCTCTTGTAGTTGAATTTCGATTTAAAGCTCCTCCAATATTATAAACAGGAATAGTGACCAAAACGGTATTTTTAGGCGCTTTCAGTTTTCCAATAGCTAAATCTCTGTAGAATTGCATAGTGGCGTCGATTCCGTCAGGTTCGCCTGCATGAATTCCGTTATTGATAAAAAGAACTGCTTTGTTTTTCTGGATTTTTTCAAAATCAAATTCCTTGTCAGGATTATAAACTACCATGTGCAAAGGCTCTCCGGAATCTGTTAATCCCATTGCCGTAATCTGGATGGTAGGGAAATCTTTTGCCAGAAGTTTAAAATAAGCAATAGTTTCTTCATAAGAAGCCGACTGATTTCCGTTTCCTTTCTCAAAATAAGTATCGTATTTCTTATTGTTTTGAGCGAAAATAGCCATTGTGAAGAGTAAAAAGAAAAAGGTAAAAAGTTTCATGGTTTTGGTTTTAAAGCGAGATTCAAATATAATTAATTTGTTTCAGGTTTAAAGTTTCAGGTTTCACGTTGAAAGGGATAGAGCAACTTTGGCATTTACCGTAAAGCGCGCAAAGCTTTTTAATTTTGAAGGCTTTGCGTAAACCTTTGCGTTCTTTGCGGTAAAATCTACACAAACGATAATCGCATTTCAACTTGGAACGTTAAACAAATAAAACTTGAAACAAATTGTATACTTTTGCAAAATGAATAAAAATCACCATTCCAACAATATACTTTCGAACTTAGGAATTGAAACCCTAAACGAAATGCAGGAAGTTGCTCAAGACGCAATTTTAAACGATAACAATGTTTTATTACTTTCCCCAACGGGATCAGGAAAAACATTGGCTTTTTTGTTACCGGTTTTAGAATTACTACAGCCGGAAATTCTTTCGGTTCAGTGTTTAATTTTAGTGCCTTCGCGCGAATTAGGCTTACAGATTGAGCAGGTTTGGAAAAAAATGGGAACGCCATACAAAGTAAATATTTGTTACGGAGGTCACTCTATAGATACTGAAATCAAGAATTTAAGCAATCCGCCGGCAGTTTTGATAGGAACTCCGGGAAGAATTGCGGATCATATTGACAGAGATACTTTTCGAACCGATAAAATTCAGACTTTAATTCTGGATGAATTCGATAAGTCATTGCAATTGGGCTTTCATGAGCAAATGTCATACATCATTGGAAAGTTGACAAAACTAAACAAACGCGTTTTGGTTTCGGCAACATCCGATATTGAAATCCCGAGATATACCAGAGTCGTAAATCCGACAATTTTGGATTTTATTCCGGAGCAGGAAGAGAAAACCAATCTTTCGATGAAAATGGTTGTTTCTCCTTCAAAAGACAAATTAGGAAGTTTATTCCATTTGATTTGTTCACTAAAATCACAATCGGCTATTATTTTCTGTAATCATCGTGATGCGGCGGAACGTATCAGCGATACATTAAACGAAAAAGGAATTTACGCTACCTATTATCATGGCGGAATGGATCAGGACGAACGCGAGCGTGCTTTGATTCAGTTTAGAAATGGAAGTATGAGTTACTTAATTACCACTGATTTAGCAGCTCGTGGACTGGATATTCCGGAGATGAAACACGTTATTCATTATCATTTACCGCTTAAAGAGGATGAATTTACACATCGTAACGGTCGTACGGCACGTATGCAGGCTTCCGGAACCGCGTATATTATCATTCACGAAAGTGAAAAACAACTGGATTATATCGATTACGGAATGGAAGTTTTAAAAGTCGAAAACTCAACAACTTTACCAAAACCACCGGAATTTCAAACTATTTACATAAGTGGCGGTAAGAAAACAAAACTGAACAAAATTGACATTGTGGGTTTCTTTTCTCAAAAAGGAAAATTAGAAAAAGGCGATTTAGGTTTGATCGAGGTTAAAGATTTTATTTCGTTTGCGGCTGTAAAATTCAATAAAGTAAAAGACTTACTGCATAATATTAAAGACGAAAAAATGAAAGGCAAGAAATTTAAAATAGAAGTGGCACGTAAAGTGGTGAAGAAAGAGGAGGAGAAGTAGTTTTTGTTTCAGATTTTAGTATTCAGGTTTGTTTTTAGGACAAATCTTCTTTTAACAGGAGATATTTAATAACATTTGAAAGCAGGATTTGTAGTTTAATTTTTACGATTTATTTGCTCTGAGATGCTTTTAGATTACCTGATTTTAAAAGCTTTTTTGATTTGTTTTGCTTATTGTAATCGTGTTAATTCGTTGTAATTCAATGTTTTGATTTTGTTTTGGTAAGATTTTAAACAGTAATCTTAATTTATTGTTAATAAATTAACGGTTATGGCTTTAATTTATCATATTTTCTGCGTTTCTTGTGCCCGTAAATAATAAACCCCAAATTAATTATGAAAAGAATTATTACGATTGCCATTTTGATGTTTAGTTTTGTCTCTTTTGCACAAATTAAAGTTATTGAAACTGTACCGGTTGAAAGATTAGGAAAAGTAAATAACAATTATATTCAAAAAATTGGAGATGAATATACTGTTTATTATACAAGTATCCAGAACGATGACGAATCATCAAGTTTGAGAAAATTTACATTCAAAAATGTAAATAATGATTATAATAGCCTTTATAATATTATTGTAAATGGTTTTACTGCAAACCCTTTATATGATATCAAATTAGAATTACCAAACAACTATATTTGGTTGCATTATACAGGAAGTGTTATTCCTGAGAAAGCTACAGTTCAGTTTATGGTTTCTTCTAAAGATGCCTCTTCTGCAACGAGCAGTGTTTCTGAGCCATTATTGAAAGATCAGATCAATAAGTTATTCCAAAAATAATTTACTTTAAATACAGCATAAAAAAAGGGCTATTCAAAATATGAATAGCCCTTTTTTAGTTTTACAGTTTTCGGTCGCAGTTTTCAGTTGTTTGCTAACTGAAAACTGCGACTGCGACTGAAGACTTATATCTTTTTCACATATTGCGTAATAATTACAATTTGCTGTCCGTCTACTTTTCCTTCGATATATTCGGCATTTTCGTGGTCTAAACGAATGTTACGAACTGCCGTTCCTTGTTTGGCGACCATGCTTGATCCTTTTACTTTTAGATCTTTGATTAAAACTACAGAATCTCCGTGTTCTAAGATTACGCCATTGCTGTCACGGTGAATGATTTTATTTTCGTCGTCTTCGCCTTCTCCTGTTGCTTGTGCCCATGCCAGAGTGTCTTCGTCTAAATACATCATGTCTAATAATTCCTGAGGCCATCCTGCAGCACGTAAACGACTCAACATTCTCCAGGCTACGACTTGTACTGCGACGTTTTCATTCCACATGCTGTCGTTAAGACATCTCCAGTGATTTAAATCGACATTATCCGGGTTTTCAATTTGGTCAATACACGTACTACATGCTAAAATGCTTTCGTCAAGTCCGCCTTTTTTAGTTGGTAATACTTCATATACTTTTAGGTTTTCTTCAGCGCCACAAAGTTCACATTTAGATCCGCTACGTTTGTTTAATTCTCTTTCGATGCTCATTATTTGGTGTTTTATTTAAAAATGCGAAATTACTTATAATTTGCTTCGCTTGCAAGTTTGTTTTTTTGTGGGTTATTGGACCAGGGATTTCACGGGTTGAAATGGATTGCCGCGGATTTTGTCTTTGCGAGGAACGAAGCAATCTCAATTAATTTATCTTTTTATAAAGATTTCTTGATTAATGTGGTTGCTTCGTTCCTCGCAATGACTCGTTTTGTCTTATTTTTTAACCCTAACCGCATCAGGAACCAGCATTTCATATTCACCGCCATGACGCAATACATCACGCACAATGCTTGAACTGATAAATGAAGTACTTGCTGCTGTTAACAAAAATACCGTTTCTATTTTAGATAGTTTTCTGTTGGTATGGGCAATGGCTTTTTCGAATTCGAAATCGGCCGGATTACGCAGACCTCTTAAAATGAAATGGGCTTTTTGTTTTTTTGCCAGATCTATAGTCAATCCTTCATAAGTAATTACTGAAATCTTTGGTTCATCTTTGAATGTTTCTTCTATAAAGCGTTTTCTTTCTTCGAGTGAAAACATATACTTTTTTTCAGCATTCACACCAATTGCAATTACGATTTCATCAAATAAAGGAATTCCTCTTTTGATAATATCTTCATGTCCAAGTGTAATTGGGTCAAATGATCCGGGGAATATGGCTTTTCTCATTTTTTTTAAGGTTCAGAGGTTCAAAGTTACAAAGGTTTTAATTACTAAAACCATTCGCTTTTTTTTGAGTAATTTTTAATATTTCATTTTCCTGATAAAGTTTAATTAAATCTTTTCTTGAATAATAAACTTTTCGATTTGAATAGTTTTCAGGTTTATTTAAGTCATCTATTTCATTGGGCATATATGCCTGAAAATCATTTAAAGTAGCATAGACACTATCTGCGGTTATTTTATCAATTCGCATATTTGAATAATAGCCATTATTTAATTTTAAATTGTAAACATCTCCTTGCATTGGATTTTTTATTAGAATTCCTGCTTCGTCTTTATTTTCAAAATATCTATTGATTGTAAAAATAAGGAATAAAGCTATTATAATAGAACCCGAAAACATCCAGATTGAATTATCTAATTTTTCGTTTTTTAGTTGTAATTGAGCACTTTCAGATAAATCTTCATAATTAAAATTCTCTTTGCAATGAGTGCATTTTATATAAACAGATTTTCCAATCGGAAATAATGGAATCAAGGTGACGTGAGTGTATCTTTTATAAATGCTAAAATGCAATGTATCTTGTGTATGACATTTTGGGCATTTTTCATTTAAAATAGAACCATTTTTTATGTTTGATTCTCGAGTTCCAACAAGAAATAGCATGTTATTTTATTTGAAAGTTTGTATTATGTTATCCTAAGCGTTTTTAAAGCCGGAACCCATTCGTCTTTTTTACACACTTCGCATTTTGCTGTTCCTGGTTTTTGTTCTTCGGTATGACCGCAAAAAGTGCAGGCGTGAATGCCGTCTTTTTCGATTGTCTTACTTTTTTTATTGAATGCAGCGGGTAAGATTGGTAATCCGTATTTTACTTCCTGGTCTTCATAAAAAAACACGCTTATTTCTCCACTGGTTTCTATAAAAGCATGTTTTATTTGTCCGAGATGTTCAATAGATTTGATACGAAGTTCAGAGAAGAACTCGTCTTGTGCCAGACTTTCTTTTTTGAAAGTAGCGATAGAAAATTTACCGTTATTGATTAAACATTCGGTTTTGCCTTCTATAAATTCTTCGAATTTTTTGCTTTTTCCGGTAAGCCAGGTTACTGAACGATATAAAATGATAATAACAGTAAAAACGATCGCAGCCGGAACAATACCTACATCTTCATAAAACATTGGGTCTCCTGCAGCAGAACCTAATGCAATAATAATTACGGTTTCGAAAATTGATAACTGTTTGACACCTCTTTTTCCTGCCAGTTTTAATGTCAGCAGTAAAATGATAAACATTACTGTAGAACGAAATATAACTTCCAAAGCAAAGTTTGCGGGAAGATTGTTGTAAAATAGTCTATTCCATTCGAATATTTCTTTCATTTTTTCTGAGGTTCTAAATTACTGAGGCGCTGAGTTACTAAGTTTTTTTTCTTTGGGCTAAATCAATTTGCTGGATTTCTCCCGAAACCTCGGGATCATTCAGCCTGATAAGTATTAAGTATAGTGTGTAAAAAAGGTTCTGAGATCTTAGTAACTTAGCATCTCAGAACCTTAGTATCTTAGCAACTATTTTAAAGCTAACTCAATCGCGTTGGTAAACAAGTCCTGCAGGGATATTCCTGCTGCCTGAGCTTGTTGTGGGATAAGGCTTTCGGTTGTTAAGCCTGGAATTGTATTCATCTCCAGCATATAAGGTTCGTTGTCTACGATGATGAATTCGCTTCTGGAGAAACCTTTCATTTTTAAGACTTCGTACGCACGTTTTGCAGTTTCTCCTACTTTTTGAGTTAACTCGTCTGAGATTCTTGCTGGTGTTATTTCTTGTGATTTTCCTTCGTATTTGGCTTCGTAGTCGAAGAAATCATTATCAGAAACTATTTCTGTTATTGGTAAAACTTTTATTTCGCCCTGATAATTGATTACGCCAACAGAAACTTCAGTTCCGTCAAGGAAACTTTCAATAATGATTTCGTTGTCTTCTTTGTAAGCGACTTCAATTGCAATTGGCAACTCAGCTTCTGATTTTACTTTTGAGATTCCGAAACTTGAACCTGCTTTGTTTGGTTTTACAAAACATGGCAAACCTACTTTTTTAACGATTTCGGCCGTATTGATAACATCGCCTTTATTTAAGTAGTAAGAAATTGCTGTTTTGATTCCATATGGTTTTAAAACCGATAATAAATCACGTTTGTTGAAGGTAAGTGCCGCCTGATAATAATCGCAGGAAGATTGTTTAATGCCTAATAATTCGAAATAAGCCTGCATTAATCCGTCTTCGCCCGGTGTTCCGTGAATGGCGTTGAAAACACAATCGAAAGTAATTTTCTGATCGTTTACGGTTACTGAGAAATCGTTTTTGTCAATTGAAAATTCGGCGTTGTTTTCGTCTACATAAACCCATTTTTCTTTAAAAATATGAATACGGAATCCGTTGTATTTTGTTTTGTCAAGATATTGGTAAACGACGTTTCCGCTGATAAGCGAAATTTTATATTCGCTTGAATATCCGCCCATGATGATGGCTATGTTTTTCATTCTATATTGTTTATGTGTTTAATCGTTTATTTGTTTAATTTGTTTGCTTTGCCTATTCGACTTTCAGTCTTGAGTCAGGTTTCGGTTTTTTTTGCCACGAATTCCATTTAAAAATGGGCGTGCTTTTGTTTCAATCTGTTGTATCTGCGTGCTATTTTTGATCTGCTTGTCATTTCGACGAAGGAGAAATCACAAGCGTATTTCGACAAAGCTTGACGGGCTTCGGCTTCGCTCAGGATTGCAATCAGAACACTTTCTCGCTTAAAACAAAATTATCATTTTTTTTGAAACGAAATAGCTTTATCTTTGCCACAACTAAAAATAAATTTATGAGTTTACGCAAGTATTTAACTAGTCGGGTATTTTTTCTGCAAGTATTAGCTGCGGCGGCTATTATTGCCGTTTTAGGTTATTTGTTTATGCATTGGCTGACTTTTACAACTGATCATGGTCATGAAATTGCAGTTCCGAATTTATCTAAACTTACTGAAGAACAAGTTGAGGCAAAATTAGACGAACTGGACCTGGATTATGTGCTTTTGGATAGTGTTGATTATAGAAGTGAATTTCCTAAATATAGTGTTGTTGAGCAAGATCCCTTGCCGGGAACCATGGTAAAAGTGGGAAGAAAAATATATATAAAAATTAATGCATCAGGATTTTCTTCTGTTAGAATTCCTGATTTGATTGAGAAAACGTATCGTGAGGCGGTTCCGACTTTGAAGGCTTTAGGGCTTGAGCAGGGAACGATTACTTATATTCCGAATCTTGGAAAAGATATGGTTCTGGAGATGCGTTATAAAGGTAGAAACTTAAAAGTAGGAGACCGCGTGCTGAAATCTTCTAAAATCGACTTGGTTTTGGGTGACGGAAAAGCAAGTTATGTAGATGAAAGTCAGGCCACAGACAGTACAGCTGTGCCAACTACTGAAACCCCAAAAGATGAACAATAATAATGAAAATTTAGATCTGGAAGACGAATTATTCGAACATTTTAGATTTGAAGTCCCTAAAGGTCAGGCGCTTTTGCGTATTGATAAATATTTAATGAATTTGATTCAGAATGCGACGCGAAATAAAATTCAGAATGCCGCAACTGAAGGAAATATTTTTGTAAATGATATTCCGGTAAAATCAAATTATAAGGTTAAACCGTTTGATGTCGTGACGGTTATGTTGACGCATCCGCCGTATGAAAATCATATTCTGCCAGAAGATATTCCGTTGAATATTGTGTATGAAGATGATGCTTTGTTACTCATAAACAAAGAACCTGGAATGGTTGTACATCCTGGGCACGGAAATTATACCGGTACTCTGGTAAATGCTTTGGCGCATCATTTTGATAATTTGCCAATGAACAGCAGTGAGCGTCCTGGATTGGTGCACCGAATTGATAAGGATACGTCCGGACTTTTGGTCGTGGCAAAAACGGAAGCGGCTATGACGCATTTGGCGAAACAATTTGAGGCTAAAACTTCTGAACGTGAGTATATTGCTCTTGTTTGGGGAAATGTTGCTGAAGAGGAGGGAACTATAGAAGGAAATCTGGCAAGACACCTGAAAGATCGTATGCAAATGGCTGTTTTTGCTGATCCTGAAATTGGGAAACCTGCGATTACGCATTATAAGGTTTTGGAACGTTTTGGTTATGTTACTTTGATTTCTTGTAAATTAGAAACGGGTAGAACGCACCAGATTCGTGCGCATATGAAACATATTGGTCATCCGCTTTTTAATGATGAACGTTACGGTGGTCATTTGATTTTGAAAGGAACGACGTTTACAAAATACAAACAGTTTATCGATAATTGTTTTAAAGCGTTGCCACGTCAGGCTTTGCATGCTAAAACGCTTGGTTTTGTGCATCCTGTGACTGGCGAAATGATGCGTTTTGATACGGAATTGCCTCAGGATTTTCAGGATTGTATCGAGAAATGGCGCAATTACGGAAAGACGCATAATATGGAAGAGGAAGAAAATTAATTAGATAATTTCTTATAAATAAAAAAGCTCCAAATTTGGAGCTTTTTTATTTTACAATTTTATTAGGACTTTTTTTTGCCATTAAGATATTAAGTTAGTTAAGTGTTGAGTTTAATTTTTTCTTTCTTAATATCTTAATGGTTAAAAAAAGCTATTCAATGTTTTTAATCGTTAAATCAATAATTTTTGCTTCGCCGTTGGTTAAGAAACCTAGTTTGCCTTGCTGGCTTAGATTGCTTTTTTCAAGGGAACATTCTAAAAACGTTTCGTTATCAACTGAAAAGAACAATTGTTTATTAGTAACTCTTATTTTTACTGCGTACCATTTGTTGTTTTCCAGTTTCATTGGTTTTTTGAACAAAGTCGGGCCACCACGTTTTTCGTATTCATCGCTTCCTTCTTTGTAAACGCCTCTTCCGATCACTATATTTTGGTCGATTTGATAAAGATAGGTTCTGATGTATTGTTCTTTATCAATGTTAAGCATGACTTCAAAAAGAGATTCTTTGGTCATATTTACCTTAAAATCGATTTCATAGTTTTTAGGGAGTTTCTTTTTAGATTCTATTACGCCCCAATGCATTGGGCCTCCCGTTCCTGTTAAGGTATCTTTTTGTAGATGCCATTCTTTAGGATTTGATTTCCATTCTGATTTTAATACAGTGCTTTCGATTATTTTGTAGTCTTTTTTTGATGTAGAAATAGATCCACAACACGAGGTGATGATTAGTGGTATTACTAATAATAAGATATATCTGATTTTCATTTTTGTTTTTTTAGTTGGGCTCAGAATGGTATTTTATTTTACCTATTGATCCTGTTTCGGACGGAAAAAGTTCAAAAACCGAAGTAGGAGCGAGGCCAGTTTCGATACGATGTGAAACGTACAAAATACTAACGTTTGTTTCTTGTTTTATGGTATTGATAAGCTGAATGACCAAATCGACATTTTCGTCGTCCAGACCTTCTACGGGTTCGTCCAGGATTAATAATGGTGGATGTTTTAATACGGCTCGAACAATTAGTGCCACTCTTTGCTGACCAATTGAGAGATCGATAAAACGTTTCTTTTTTAAATGACTCATTTCAATTACTTCAAGCCATTGGTCTACTATTTTGTTTTGTAAAGTGGTGGGTTCTATATATAATCCGATGGAATCAAAGAAACCGGAAAGAATCATTTGTTCTAAGGTGTGTCCTTTTTGAAATAAATCTGTCATCGAAGTGGTAAAAATTCCGATTTGTTTTTTGATATCCCAAACGCTTTCGCCGGTTCCTTTTTTTCTTCCGAATAAATGTAAATCCTGCCCGAAACCTTTTGGATTATCTCCCGTTATCAAGGATAAAATCGTGCTTTTTCCGGAACCGTTTGGTCCTATTAATTGCCAGAATTCACCTTGTTTAATCGTCCACGAAATATTGTCTACAATTTTGCGATCATCATAACTTACTGAAACATTTTCCATTTTTATTAATACACTTTCGTGAAAGGAATGTGGTTCAATAGCTTTGGGAATTGCCGATGTATTTAGAGTTTTGAAATGATTGTCAGTTTTTGAAATAGGATGCAATTCAAAGGTATTATCTTTGATCTGCGCTTTGTTTGGAACAAAATACAAGACATCGACCACGCGGTTAACTAATTGAATAATAGCGATGTCTTTTATTAAATCTTTTAATGATTCGGCTAAAACTACACGAGAAGCCTGATCTAAATGATCAAACGGATTATCAAAAATGATGAAATCCGGTTTTTGATTGATACAGTACTTCAGGAACTCTTTTTTTCGTTCGCCTGACGAAAAAGTTCTCAATTGTCTGTGTGAATCCGGAGAAGCTTCTACGATATCGTATTGGTATTCTTTTTCGATGAATTTTTCTATGGCAATGTCTGAAAACAGAATACCTTTTTGATTGTTAAAAATGGCTAATTCTCCTTTAGCTTCGCCAGAAAGCAACGTTTCTATAAAAGCTTTTTTATTTACCTGATTTGATAAAAGTATATCCCAATGTTGCATTTTAGAGTATTATTTATGTTGACATAGATTAATTGTTATTTTTTTTGCTACGGATTTCACAGATTAGACTGATTGATCTTTTTAATCTGTGAAATCTGTGGCAAATAAGTTTTTAAAGTCATCTATGCGTTAAATGTTTTTTCAGTTTAATCTATTTCTTTGGTGGCTAATTCGCGATCGTTTCTGGACCATTCGCTCCAGGAACCTACGTATAATTTAGGAATTGGAATTCCGGCATAATCCATTGCGAGCAAAGTGTGGCAGGCTGTAACTCCTGATCCACAATGTACAATTACATTTTCCGGATTTTTATCGCCTATAATTTCATTATATTTTTTGGCTAAAACTTCTGCTGGTTTGTAAAATCCGTCTTCGCTTAAATTTTCGCTAAACGGAACATTTATAGCGCCCGGAATGTGTCCTGCGATTAAATCCAGCGGTTCTGTAAGGCCATCAAAACGGTTTTTATCGCGCACATCAATTACAATATTTTCTTTGTTGTTTCTGGCTTTTTCAACTTCCTCAATATCTGCCTGAGCGAAATTCCATTGAGAAATTGGGTGTTTTTCCGTTGGTTCGAAATTTTCAATAGCTGAACTTATGGGATAACCCGCTTTTATTGCAGCTTGTAAACCTCCGTTTAAAACCTGAACTTTTTTATGATCAATGGCACGCAACATCCACCAAAATCTTGCCGCTGCATTCGATCCGTTTTTATCATCGTAAATGATCACATGACTTGAAGGTGAAATCCCGATTTTTAAAAGTACTTCAGAGAATTTTTCTAAAGAGGGCAAAGGATGCCTTCCTCCGTTTGCAGGATCTTCAACTGTGGCCAGATCGCGATTTAAATCGACATAGCGCGCACCTTTCAAATGTTCATTTTGATAATTTTCTTCGGCATTGATTCCAGCCCTGGCATCGATTAAAATAAGTTCAGACGAATCTTTTAGTTTTAAAAGTTCTTCCGGATTTATAATGGGAGAAAGTTTAGCTGACATCTTGGTTTATTTTACTTTTTGTTCTTGTAATATTTATTTTTAATCTGATATTAATCGGCAAAAGCCTGACTATAAAAAATAAAAAAAGTATTGTTTGTTTTGTTGTATTGCAAACATTCCCAATTACTATATACCGGACTCGTAGAAATACAAAGCGTGTTGGCTAAATTTTTTCGTGGAGCATTTTTTGCAAAACATCCTTCCTTTAGTACAAAACTGTCATCTTTTGATATGTCAGTAATTTTTAAAGGAAGATCTTCTAAATAATATTGAGGGTTTATTTTAAGTGCACCTTCGTTCATAATCAAATGTTCGATTGCAAATTGATAATCAAGGGTTCCAAAAGAATAACTTCCACAATCTGCATTTTCTAATCTGTTTTCTACTTTTATATCTTTAAAAAGTTCAGCGTATTGGCTGGTTTTATCATTATAAAGTAAAATTTTAGTTTTAATGTTTTCTTTGTCATAAACAATAAAAACATAATCGTTGTTGCTTTCCTGAAACAGATTGCCTTTTGCAAAACAAAGTAATTCATAATTAGAATTTGTGTTGAAAAAAAGCTGTTGTTTTTCGTTTAACTTTACTATTGATTTACTACTCATTTCAGAAAAAAGCTGTTCTTCTGAAAGTTTTTTTAATTTTTCTTTATCTCCTTTTATTCTATCTGCAAATTTTGGATCATCAAAAACTGATATCTGATAATGAACTGCATCCGCTGCTTTAGTTGTTGACGTAGTATCGTTTACAATTTCTTTTTTAGTATTATTTATAGTATTTGTTTTATTCTCTTCTTGTTTTGAGTTGCAAGAGAGTGCTAAAAGTGTAAAAAAAACGAAGACAATTTTATTTTTCATTAAATGATATTTTCCTGGTATTAGTTTTATTTGATTATTCTATTTTGTGTGTTTTTTAGAATTTCCTAACCAGAGTAATCCGTTTAAGATTAATTGACTTTGTTCTTTATTTTCAAAAGTATACGAAAGCGTTTTATTGGTTCCGTGTTCGTAATCGATATCATTATGTCCCATGTTTACATAGAGCATTTTATAGTTTTTATTGGTCCATACTACAGGATAATAGCCGCTATGCCAAATTTCATTTTGCTTTGGACCGGTTCCTAACGGAAAACTGCTTTCGTCGATCGCAACCAGGATTTTGATATCCGGATTTTTTCTTAAATCATTGCTCCACCTGTACCATTCGTTTGGGGCAGATTTAAATGTTTTAGGAATGTTCTTCGTGACAGGATGCTGGTTTTCGATTCGTAAAACTGCCGATGTTGGTCGCCAGGTATTACTGCCATATTCGCCAGAACCTAAAAAGGTATTGTGATACCAATTCCAGTTTTGCGGATAAGCAGAATCATTTAACGCAAATGCCGAAAAATGAAATCCTATAAAACCACCGCCATTTTCCATATATTTCTGGAAAGCTTCACGCTGACTTGCTGTTTCGGGTCTTGTATCTAAAAATAAAACGACCTGATATTTGGCTAAAAACTTCGCGTTTAGATTATCCCAATTGCTGGTCGAATCATATTCAAAATGATTTTGTTCAGCCACTTTGGGAAACCATTTATTGGCTTCGTGCACAAAACTTATATGTGCCTGATCATTTTTTGCCGTATAAAAAGCAATTACTTTAAATTTAGGATTTGCTTTTTTATGCTGGGCAAAACCCATAAAGCAAATAGAGAGTAACGCAATCAGAATAATTTTTTTAGACATGAAGTTTTATTTAGATTTTGATTAACCAGGGATTTTTTCGATCAGTATTTCATTATCAGCTTTGTCGAAATAAGTGCAGGTCATTTCGATAATATCTACACGCCATTTTGCAATTCCGGATTGTGCGGCATGATTACAGAAGGTTAAGTAATCGGTTTGTCCGTCCTGATGCATAACCAGAAATTCGATAAAACGTTCCTTATTGGCTACTGGAGCGACCTGAATTTCAGGATATTTTTCGTCGGCCGATACTTTGTAATTATTGACTCCGTAATATTCTACATTCCCGTTATTGACAAAGGTGTCGTATCCTTTTACGCCCAGAATGATTAAATCTTGTATATAATTTGGAAAATCAGCTCCGCTTTGTACTTTGGCATGTGCTTCTCTTATTTGCTCTATTGTAAACATGTTTTTTAGTTTTAGATTAAAGAAAAAGTGTTGCCACGAATTTCACGAATTTCTTTTTAACAGGATTGCGAATAAAAAATTAGTGTAAATCCGTGAAATTCGTGGCAGACAAAAAATTATTGTTTCAAAAATACGATTAATGGTTTTATAAATTGATCGAAAGATTCAATATGCGGTAAGTGACCGGTGTTGGGTACTTCGATTAGTTTTGCATTCGGGATGGCTTTTTGTGTTTTTTTACCCAACTCGAGATAATTGCCCATTATTTTTCTTACTTCTTCGGATACCAAAGGTTTTCCTATCGCAGTTTTATCTCTTGTACCGATAATTAATAGTGTTGGACTTTTTATATTTTTAAATTCATATAAAACAGGTTGTGTAAAGATCATATCATACATCAAAGCAGAATTCCAGGCTACTCTGGCATAATCCGGAGCTGTTGTCCAGCCTGCACCAAGTTCAGCCCATTTCTGGAAATCGGCATTCCATTTTCCGTCATAATAATTTGCCATTTGGTAGCTTTTTATATTTTGATAGTTTTGCTTCAATTCTGATTCATACCACCAATCTACAGGTTTGTATGGCACCACCAGTTTCCAGTCTTCCAGGCCAATTGGGTTTTCAAGAACCAGTTTTTCAGTAGTTTCGGGATACATTAGAGCAAATCTTGTGGCTAACATTCCGCCCATAGAATGTCCTAAAATAGTTGCTTTTTCGATTCCTAAATGATCCAGTAATTTTTTGGTATTCTCTGCCAATTGCTGAAAAGTGTATTGAAAATTATCCGGTTTAGATGATTTTCCAAAACCTATCTGATCAGGAACAATTACTCTGAAACCTTCTTTTGTCAGGGCTTTTATCGTGGTTTCCCAGTAAGCACCGTTGAAGTTTTTACCATGCAAGAGTACAATAGTTTTCTTGTTGTAATTGTCAGGTTTAATATCCATATAGGCCATTTTAAGATATTGGCGTTGATTGCTCAATTCTAAAAATTGCACAGGAAACGGGTATTCGTAATTGGTTAGATTGATGTCTAGCTGCTTTATTTTTTCTTCTTGCGAAAAGCAAAAAAGTGGCAGCAATAATATAATGAGTTTTATAGTTTTCATTTTTTGAATGTATTTTGTTTTGGAGTATTTATAAAATTAAAGTTAACCATTTTAAATTCAAAAAATAAAATCTTAAAATTATCAGAAAATAAGGAACAGGAAATTACTCTTCGTTTTTATTATTTTTTAAAGTCACTACTTGTTGCGGATACGGAATATCAATATTAGCGTCGTCAAAACGCTTTTTGATGCTTTGCAGTAAATCGCAATACATAATAAAGCCATCTGTAGAATTTTTTGCCCAGCCCCAGGCTTTTAAGGTTACACTTGAATCTGCCAGTGCAACAACACGCGCTGTGACCAATTGTTTTTTTTGTTTTTTTTCTTCGGCTGTTCTGGTATCGATAAATAGTGGATGCCTGGCCACTTCTTCTTTCATGATTTCAAGTGCTTTTTCGATATCAGATTCATAGCCAACCCCAATTTCGATTATTTTGCAGGATTTGGTATCATGCATATTGGTGTTTACTATGATCTGATTGCTAATAATAGAATTCGGAATTATGATACGATTATTTTCAGCATCTTTGAGAACAACTTGTCTCAAATTAATATCTTCTACCGTGCCCACAAAATTGTTGATCGTGATTTTATCGTTGATTCTAAAAGGTTTAAAGATTACCAGAAAAATTCCGCTTACAATATTGCTCAATGCTTGTTGAGAAGCCAGACCGGCTACTAATGAAATAACTCCTGCACCGGCTAAAAACGAATGTCCGATAATTTTAAATTCAGGAATTTGTATTAAAGCAAAGGCAAATCCTAAAATATAGATTACAGTTATGATTAAATGTTTTAGGAATCTAAAACCTGTCGCATCATATTCTTTATCGGTTAATTTACGATACAAAAAATAACGAAGTACTTTGTCTGTAACAGCACCCAAAACAATTGTTACAAGCCCAATTATAGCGATAATAATAATTATTCGGAAGTCTTTTGCGTAATCGATCATGAGTTTTGAATTTTAAAAAATCCAAAAAACATATATTTAAAAATATAGTTTTTTGGATTTCATAAAGTTAAGAAAAATGAAGTTTATTTTATAAGCCCACGAAATCGTCGCTTTTAGGAAAAATGCTCAAAGCCTGAATAGCGATTTCTGGAGTAGGTGAAGCTAGTTTACGAAGTTTGGTATCCATCCAGGCACCATCAACGGTAATCACTGCACAAAGTGTATCGTCTTCTCTCCTGAATTCGTGAACGATAGACCAGCGCGAAGCATCGGCTTTCATTTTTGATGTTTTGGTGTGAAGGAATATCTTATCAGAAAGTTTTAATTCTTTTCTAAAAATGCATTCTTCCCTAAATAAAACAGGACCAAAACCTTGTGTTTGCATTACTTTTAGCGTTAGACCCAGTTCTTCAAGAATTTCGATACGATGTTGGGCGCCAAAATCGTAATAAGCACTATGACGAACGTGAAAATTTGGGTCAAGATCAGACCAGCGAAAAGATATTTCTTTAATAAATGAAGCCATTTTGTATTTGTATTTTAATGAAAATCGAAATTACAAATAAAATAGGAAACTGTTTGTTATAAAAGTTGAAAGAGTTCTTTTATTAGGATAAAATTAATATCCTCTTTCAGAATAAATATTGAATTGGAGAAATGAAATTTCTCCAAAATCTTTAACTGTTTTCAGTTTATCAACATCTGCGATGAGAGCATCTGCATTAGGATCGTTACTTGTATTGAAGACATAATTGATAAAATGATCTTTGTATAAGTACCAATTGTTTTTGGCTTTATTGAATTTAAAAGTAATAATTTGCTCCCAATGATGCCCGCCTGCGATTTTGTACTCAATAGAAAAAAAGCCATTTTTGATGGTGATTCCATTAAAAGGATCTCCAAATACACCACCACAATCAATACAATAAGCAACATTTTCGTTTTTATAACTTAATGTATAGCTCCCGTCTTTTTGACCTAATAAAAGTAAAACCGGTCTTTTGTCCGGTTTGCTTTCGTTCATATTGGAAGTTGTTTCTTCAGTGGCTTTTCGCAAAACCAGAATACAGTCGTCAATTTTATCCAGATTTAAATCGCCTTTTTCTATTGCAATTGCTTCGTAGCCTTTTGGTATAAAAGAGTTTAATTTTTTATCAGTAATAGTGATTGTTTTATTAAAAGTATCATGTTTCTTGATTTTTTGCTCTTTTTGTTGTTGAGAAAAAGTCAGGTTTATACTAAAAAGAAGAAATAATAGTAAGATGCAATTTTTCATTTTTGGATACTATTTACTTAGATAATATGATTTTATAAACTTTCCAGATTATCCCATTCGTATTCAATTTTGTTTAATTTCATGTAATAAGGAACAAGTAATAGAATTTCTAAACGAAACATAAAATGGCCATCATTTATAAAAGGCAATGCAAACATTGAAACGATGCAGATAACTACTCCGCAAATGGCATCAATCTTACCAATTGAGATTGCATTGGGTTTTTCGAACCAAAGAGAATAAGCTGCAAAACCTTTGAATATCATGATGGCAATAATAAATGCTCCTATTCCTGAAAAAGCAGTATTGCTGGAAAAACCGTAAAGAGAAAGATTTACGTTTGGGATAAAAAGATTGATAATGACAGATGCAATAGCGCAAAGTGCCAAAATCATAAAAATCCAGCAAAAGGTTTTAATCCACCATGGTAAAAGTTTTCTTCTTATCACTGGTGCTTTGTCAAATTGGTCAAAATGGCTTTCTAATTCCTGATTCATGTTTTTTGATTTGTTTATAAATATGTTGATTGGTTTTTTCTTTTGTCGTTAGATTACCTGAGTAAAAACTAAAATTAAAATAATGATTTGTATTCCGAGAATGATCCAGAAAAAGTTTCTGCCTGGCTGCGAAACATTTTTTAATCCGGTTATGATTTTGTTTTTAATGATTTCTGAAAAGCTTACATTTTCATCTTTAAAATCGACATCGTCCAGACTTATTTTCCTAAGGCCGTAAATAAGTATTTTTTTTAGCCACTTATTTTCGTCAGAATCTCTAAACGCCTGTATTAATTTTAATTGAAGCATTGCTTTATCTGATCCTGTTTTTAATAACTCAGGTTGTTTTGCTTTGATTTTATTCAGAACCTTATCAATGACAGGGAAAAGTACAACTTCGCCTTTGTCTGATATTAATTTATTGATAGCTTTTGACATTATGTATTTATTGCCAAGAGAAAACAGAAGAAAGGGAGCAACAAAAATGGATAGTAATGTTAAACCAAAACCTATTGGTCTAAGCGCAAATAAGAACGTGATGATAGCAAACCCGTTTACATGGCCCATTCCAGGACCAGAAGATTGATAAACAAGAGTGCATAGGCTTATTATTGCTATAAAAACAATTAGTAATTGTCCGATAATATTTATTTTGAAAAAACTAAATGTGGCGCTGCTAAGTAACTTAGTAACATATTTTAAGTTGTCAGTCATTAAGGAGGTTTTTTGGGTTGGTTGTTAAATTTTTAGTTAGGGTAAAAATATATAAAAAACGATTCAGTATATTAAATGATTTTATTTTATGTACTGAAACGTGTACTCTTAATGTTTTATCTTACCATAAAGAAAATCAGGCTGGTAATTCTTCTTCTTTTTTACCTTCCAATTTTTTAACGATAAAAGGCAGGGTCAGTCCCTGGCCAATAAGAGTAAGTAAAACAACAGCAACGGATATAAAAATGATGGCATCGCGTTCCGGAAAAGGAGTTCCGTCTTCAAGTTGTTTTGGAATACCAATTGCAATGGCCAGAGAAACAATACCCCGCATTCCTGACCAACTTAAAATAATGCTGTTATTAGTGTCAAGGAGAGCATGTTCGCTGACTCTTCTTTTTCGTTTAGTATTTTGAAAGGCTTTTTGAAGGTTTATTTTTTGAAGAAATATCCTTGCCATTCTTATTAATAAAGCCACAATTGTAATAATAACAGCATAGCCAATATAAGGCAATACCATCCCGTCATCAATATGTTTTAATACATAACGAAAGTTAAGTCCAATTAAGATGAAGATTAATCCGTTCAGCAAGAAAATAATAATGTCCCAAAGGCTTCTGGATTGATTCTTTAAGTTTTCCGGAAATATTTTTTTGCTAAAACGGGCTATGGTAAGTCCTAAAACAACAACGGCAATAACTCCTGATACATGTAAGTTTTCTGCAACCAAATAGGCTACAAATGGCATTAAAAGCATAAAACTTATTGTTACGTTTATGTTTTTTTGCACGCGGTTTAAAATGAAAGCCAGAATTTTTGCCAGAGTGAAACCCACTAAAAAACCACCGCCTAATAACAAGATGAATTCTAAAGTAGCTTTCCAGATGATAAAGGATGATCCCATTACAGCGGCAACGGCAAAACGATAGGCAACAAGTGCAGAGGCATCATTTATAAGACTTTCGCCTTCTAAAATGGTTAAGGTTTTATGTGATAATTTTAATCCTTTTGTTACGCTGATTGCGGCAACGGCATCAGTAGCCGAAAGTATTGCCCCTAGTACAAATGCTAGTGGCCACGTCATTCCGGGAATTATATAGTAGGCTACAACTGCAATTCCTGCCGCGGTAAGAAAAACTAATGAAACGGCTAAGGTTCCAATAGTATTGATATTGGTTTTAAAATCTTTTGGAGAAATATTAAAAGAGGCATCGTATAATAATGGCGGAAGAAATATCAGGAATATGATTTCAGGATTGATTTCGATTTCGCTCATGGTGGGAATAAAGCCAATAGCGATTCCTACGATAACCAATAGAATATGATAAGGAAGTTTAGCTTTATCAGCAAAGGTAGATAGTCCGATAACAATGGCGAGGATAAAGATAATAATGCTGTAATTTTCCATTATGGATTAATTTTCATTGAGTTGTTTTGCTAAGTTTTCGATTTCAGAAGGACCGCTTAGATTTTTTTTGATAATATTTCCATTTTCGTCAGCTAAGAAATGCCACGGAATTGCCAGGGATGGATTACCGTATAAATTTCGTAAATCAGCATCTAATTTTTCATTTGCCCTGATATGATTTCCTTCGAGATTGTAAAAATGAGCCATTTCACGCCATTGGGTTTCCCGATTTTCTTTGTCTATAGAAATGTAAACCATGGTAATATTTTTTGATTTTAGCAATTGATATAGTTTGGCGTTGTCTTTAAACTCTGCTTTGCACGGCCCGCACCAGGTTGCCCAGATGTCGACATAAAATTGCTTTCCCTTTAATCCTTTTATAAGTTCTTTTACAGAATTGATATTGGCGGAATTTTCGATAAATTTTATTTTTTCGTTCAAAGGTTCTTCTTGCTTTTTATGAAATGTCAAAATTGGTATAATGACAGGTTCCAGAAAATGAGTGTAAGGACTTGAGGGATATTCTTTTTTAAATTGTTCAAAAAGTGTGATCAGTTCCTTTTCGTAATTTTTATTGATGGCCTCATAATAAAGGTAGGCTGCAAAGTAATATTCTAATTGCAGACCTGATAAATATTTTTTTGCATTACTAATATTATGGGTATGAATTTGCCCTTGCTTATTAAATTCTGTGAGCGAGGCAATGCTTGTTTCTTCTATAATTAATTCTTTGTAGCGTAAATAATTTTCAGCATAATAATAAAACCATGGAGAACTTAAAAGCTCAGGATTGGTTACCGGATTTGATATAAAAATTTCACTCCAAAGTTTTTTATATTGTACCGCATTAAGTTTATTTTCTTTGTAAGCTGAATTCAGGTGATTTATAAAAGCAAGACTCCCTTGTGCTCCTTTATAAAAGTAATCCCGATCTGTATAAACAAGATTATAGAAGTTTTTAGAAATGATTTTATCTTTTAATAGCTTTTTAAATCCGGCAATTTCAATTTCCTGACTTTGTTGTATTTTTTGTTTTATGTCAGAGACAACAGTGTCACTATTGTATTTTCTTGATTCGATTTCAAAATGACCTCCAACAATCATGCTTCGGTTAGGAATCTGACTGTATAAGGTTTGTCCTTTTTCGTTTGAAGATACTACAAGAAATTGATTTTCTTTTGATTCAGTGTTAATGTTGACTTTATAACTCATCCCGGGCTCAGCAATTAAAGTACCGAACGATTTGTATTTGTTTGATAAATCGATAAAAGAGGTTTTGTTTAAAGGAAGAGTGATCTGAAAATTGCCTGAAGCATCAGGCTGAACAGAATCTGTAAATCCAAAATAATCTATTCCGTTTATGGGTAAAGTATATTCGATTATATCGGGGATGTTTCCTGTAATTTTTCCAATAATTTTTATGGCATCTTTTTTTGTCTGACCAATTAAGCAGACAGGAATAAGCAGAACTAAAAGGGATCGAAACAGGTTCATTGGTGTTGGTTTGAAAAAGGTTTGTATATTTCAAATATATAGTTTTATCGCATAAAACAGAAGTGTTTTTTTCTTTTGCAGGCTTTTAGTCAGTAAATTGAATGTTTTTTGTTTGTGATTTTCTCGAGGAGTTTAGTTAAGATATCGCATAGTGTTCTAATTCAATTTACTATCAAAAGCGCTAAAGTTATTGATTTTTGGCAGTGGCCTTACCAGGATTTTTTTTGATGTTTTTCTGATGATTTTTTCAGAACCCAGTGCTTTTGTTATTTCTGTTCTTACTCCTGTTACTAGATTAAAATCAGTTTCAGTAGTTAAATTTTGGCCATCCCAAACGGCGTTTGATATTTTTTGTAATTCAAAATATCCATTTTTAAATTTGAATAGATGCAAAAAGTGGTTGTTACCAATTTCAGAATACAAAGTCAAACAGCCATCTTCAATAATTACATCAGGAATTTGATTGCCGCCATATTTTCCTTTCGGATATTGAGCTTCCATTAAATTTTTTGTAGCTACGTTTAATTTATATTTTCCGTTTTTTTCTAAAAAATAGATTTCCAGCTTTAATGGTTGTGTTTTATCTATCGTATCCATTTTTACCAGGACTTTATCAGCTAAGCCGTCATTGTTTAAATCACCTTCTTCGGTCCTGATGATGACATTAAAATTATCTTTTAATTTTTGTGCTTGTGCATAAATGGTAATTTGACTGAGAACAAAAAAGAGTAAGAGTATTTTCATTTATGGTCTAATTTTTACGTTTTTAGTGAGTTTTGATAATTTTGGTTCTTATCGAAATGGAATTATAAAAGCTAAATTTATTTCTAAATGTTAAGTGAAGCCTAGGCAGCAACGTTAATTGTTTTATGATTGAAATTTATAATAAGGCAGGTGCTATTTTAATATTTTTTTCAAATATAAACTTTTTCTTATAAATATTTATTGCATTTAAAATTACAAATTTTATAATTCGGATGTTGTAATTACAGTAAAAGTAAGGTCTAAAGAATATTTTACCTATTGATGCTTCATTAAATATATTTTGAAAACAATTGTCCTAGCCCCGATAGAATCGGCATCCTTTTGTGCCGGTCCCGATAGCTATCGGGAGGCACAAAAGATACAGCGTCCCGAAGCTTCGGGAGCGGGAAACAGCTCCTGATAATGACACGTAAAGTACTGATATGCCACGAATGTCAGGTTTTTAAAATGTCATGTTGTCAGATTGTTTTTCATGTGCCGACAGTAAAACTGACAATTTACTTTGGTTTTTTATATTGGCACAAAGATTGACTTATGCCACCTGAGTTATAAATTAGTATATCAAAATTAAATATATAAAAAATGGGTAAAATAATCGGAATTGACTTAGGTACGACGAACTCTTGTGTTTCTGTAATGGAAGGTAACGAAGCAGTTGTTATTCCTAACGCAGAAGGAAAAAGAACAACGCCATCTATCATCGCTTTTGTTGAAGGTGGAGAAATTAAAGTGGGTGATCCTGCAAAAAGACAAGCGGTAACGAATCCTACAAAAACGATTGCTTCTATTAAACGTTTTATGGGACACACTTTTGCTGAAACTCAGGAAGAAGCAAAAAGAGTTCCTTACAGTGTTGTAAAAGGTGACAACAATACGCCACGTGTGGATATTGACGGTCGTTTATACACTGCTCAGGAATTGTCAGCAATGACACTTCAAAAAATGAAAAAAACTGCTGAAGACTATTTAGGTCAAACTGTAACTGAAGCGGTTATTACTGTTCCTGCTTACTTTAACGATGCACAACGTCAGGCTACTAAAGAAGCTGGTGAAATTGCTGGTCTTAAAGTTATGCGTATCATCAATGAGCCAACTGCAGCTGCACTTGCTTACGGATTAGATAAAAAAGGAACTGATCAAAAAATTGCTGTTTACGATTTAGGTGGAGGTACTTTTGATATCTCTGTTCTTGAATTAGGAGACGGTGTATTTGAAGTATTATCTACAAATGGTGATACTCACTTAGGTGGTGATGATTTTGACCAGGTTATTATTGACTGGTTAGCTGACGAATTCAAAACTGAAGAAGGTATTGATTTACGTTTAGATCCAATGTCATTACAGCGTTTGAAAGAAGCTGCTGAGAAAGCTAAGATTGAATTATCATCTTCTGCTGAAACAGAAATCAACTTACCTTACGTAACTGCTACTGCTTCAGGACCAAAACACTTAGTAAAAAAATTATCAAGAGCTAAATTTGAGCAATTATCTGATTCTTTAGTAAAACGTTCTATGGAACCAGTTGCTAAAGCATTAAAAGATGCAGGTTTATCTACATCTGATATCGACGAAGTAATCCTTGTTGGAGGTTCTACTCGTATGCCAAGAATCGCTGATGAAGTAGAGAAATTCTTTGGTAAAAAAGCATCAAAAGGTGTTAACCCTGATGAGGTTGTTGCTATTGGAGCTGCTATTCAAGGTGGAGTTTTATCTGGAGATGTAAAAGATGTATTGTTACTTGACGTAACGCCTCTTTCTTTAGGTATCGAAACTATGGGTGGTGTATTGACTAAATTAATTGAGTCTAACACAACTATCCCAACTAAAAAATCTCAAGTATTCTCTACTGCTGCTGATTCTCAACCATCTGTTGAAATTCACGTATTGCAAGGAGAAAGAGCGATGGCTGCTGATAACAAAACTATCGGTCGTTTCCACTTAGATGGTATTCCACCAGCACCAAGAGGAGTTCCTCAAATCGAGGTTACTTTTGATATTGATGCAAATGGTATCATCAAAGTTTCTGCAACTGACAAAGGAACAGGAAAATCTCACGATATCCGTATCGAAGCTTCTTCTGGATTAACAGCTGAAGAAATCGAAAAAATGAAAAAAGATGCTGAAGCTAATGCTGACGCTGACAAAATAGCTAAAGAAAGAGCTGAGAAATTAAACGAAGCTGACAGCATGATTTTCCAAACTGAATCTCAATTGAAAGAGTTAGGAAGCAAACTAGCTGATGATCATAAAGTTGCTGTTGAGTACGCTTTAACTGAATTGAGAATGGCTCACCAATCTCAAGATATTCCAGCTATTCAAACGGCTCTTGACAACATCAATGCAGCTTGGAAAACAGCTACAGAAGCGATGTATGCTCAAGGTGAACAAGGTCAACAAGCTGCTCCGCAACAAGAGCAATCTGGAGACAATGTTGAAGACGTTGAATTCGAAGAAGTTAAGTAAGTACTGATTAATATCAGTTAATAATAAGTGCTAAAGCGCTGTAAACGTAATGTTTACAGCGCTTTTTCTTTTGAGGTCTTTTTTGATTCTGCTGTTTTTTAATCGTTTTTTATCATATATTTGTACCATATTTGTACCTGTCCCTTAAGTGGAGACGAAGTGGGACTTATGTACCCTTATGGTACCTTAAGAGGAGACAAAGATAATGAAAAGAGCTAATAAACAATGTGTTAACTGCGGGGAAGAATTTCTTCCTAAAACCGTCACTTCTGTCTACTGCTCCCATGTATGCAGTAAAAAAGCATACAAACTGAAGATGAAACGGCTTAAAATTGAAGAGGAGCTCAAAGCGCTTACGGATAAAATACCCGAGAACAGGGCATTTATCTCTGTTCCTGAAGCTGGCATGCTTTTTGGCATTAACAATAAGTCCCTTTACCGGCTTGTCGGGCAGGGAAAAATTCCTTCAATTAATCTGGGATCCCGCCTTATAAGAATAGACCGCAGAGTTATGGAAGAGATGTTCGGCCCTGCACGTAATCTGCCGCAGGCTGAAAGCGGATTGAAGAAAAAATTATACAGCCTTGAAAAAGAGGACTGCTATTCTATCGGCGAAATAGCTAATAGGTTTCAAATATCTGAAGGTTCTGTCTACAGCCATATCAGGAAATATTCGATCCCGACCAGACAGATTGGAAAACATGTATATGCTCCAAAAAGCGAAATTGATAACTTGTATAACGGAAATGATTTTATATGAAACAATTAGCAAAAACCAAGGTGACTGTCCGTCTTCGAAAGGCAGTAGACCGAAAAGAATGGTATGTTTACATAGAAAGCTATCCTGTTGAGGTTTCCGGAAAGAGAACTCCACAGAGAATCCGTGAATATTTGAACAGAACCGTAACAACAGTGGAGTGGGACAAGAAAAGAACCGCCCGAACAGATGCAGAGGGCACTAAGTCCTTTAAACCCAAACGAAGTGATAACGGAATAATAATATGCAGAAGCGAAAGCGACCGGGAAATAATGCTGTATGCTGACGGAGTTCGCAAAATCAGGCAGAAAGAATACGATAATACAGATCTGTACAGTGATGCTGAGAACCTATTGGCTGAACAGAAAGAAAAAGGAAAAGAGGATTTTATTAAATACATTGCTGCAGTGGCGTCTAAAAGACATGCCCGCAGTTCAAAATCCATTCAGATCCATTGGGAGCGGACCAGAGAATTTTTAAAAAGCTATTCTAAAGGCAGCCTGATTTTTTCCCAGATTGACAGCAGAATGGCTGAAGATTTTAAAATGTTTTTACTATCAGCTCCGTGCGGGGGAAGTAAAAAAGGAACCATTTCCCGCAACACTGCGGGAACCTATTTCTCTATATTTAAAGCGGCCTTGAAACAGGCCTTTATCGACGGATACTTAACCGTTGATTTGTCTTCAAAAATAAAGAGTATTCCCGAGGAAGATTCAAGACGTGAATATCTTACAATTAAAGAATTGAATGCATTGGCTGAGACTCCATGCGAAAAAGAAGTCCTTAAAAGAGCCGCGCTTTTCTCTGCTCTCACCGGACTGAGGCATTCCGACATTCAGAAGCTCCGTTGGCAAGAGATAAGTCTGGAAGATGGTATGGCCAAACTGCATTTCACACAGAAAAAGACAAGGGGTGTCGAATATATGCCTATTTCCCAGCAGGCTTTAGATCTCTGCGGAGAACCGAGACTTCCCGGACAGCTTGTTTTTGAGGATCTGCCGGACCCGTCATGGATTTCACGCCCTCTGAAGAAATGGGTTGAATCGGCAGGCATTAAAAAAAATATTACCTTCCACTGCTTCCGCCATACATTTGCAACACTGCAGCTGTCGAGCGGGACAGACATTTATACGGTCAGCAAAATGCTCGGGCATACCAACGTAAAAACTACTCAAATCTACGCCAAAGTAATAGATGAGAAAAAAAACAGAGCTTCGCAGGCAATACAATTGGAATCTTTAAAGAAATAAGCGCAATGAAAATTAAATACTTTGAATATATCACAGTTTACCTGTCTGTTTTTTTAGTCTGCGTCTTTGTCGGCATAATCGGAAGACTGGTGCTGCTGGAAAAAGGTGCGGATGAATATACGGCCGGCGTTTTCTTTTGGATCAGCACTGGATTTGGAGTTTTAACGTTTGCAATTCTAAGTTTGTTTCTAAACGAATTGGCAACCAGCGTACTGAATCGTTTTTTGAAGGTTAAAAAAAATGAATCGCTTGAAAGCCAGATGTCAAGTAAAGACCTTGAAAAGATAGAAGAGGAGCAGCAGGATGCTTTAACTAAACCTGGATTGTCTGAAAATAAAAATCCAGTCATCGATGTTCAGCAGTTAAGGGAGGAGCGGCAAAATGCAGTCAAAAATCAAAAACAAGCCAGAATTGATACTGCCATCCGTTATGCACAGCAAGAGTTCGCGCTGTACGTGTCGGATGATGATCTGAAACAATTGGGAAAAAATCTGATTATATATGCTGAAGATATAAATTTTGAAAAGATTAAACCGGTAAAAATAAAAAACCTATCAAATCTCGATCTGTATCATTTCGGCTGGAATATCTGGAATTGTTTTAAAGTCAGCAGACAGGATAGAGCTGCACAATTTTTAAAACTGACTTTTGCTGACGCTTTAAAAGATGTTGAAGAGAACAGCATTAAAACGCATCTCAAAGATGATGAACAGAAAGGGCTTATAAAGATTATGGAAGATCTTACAGATTTTTAAATACCAATACTTACAAAGCACTGCGTTTTTCAAGTGTTTTTGTTGTGAAGAAGGACACAGCGGAAACACTTTTTTCATTTGTACCATAACTATTAAAAACGATTGCTATGGATTTAAATGAAATCTCTTTTGAGAGCCTGCCCAAAGCAGTAGCACATTTAGTGAAAGAAATTGCCGAGATCAAACTTATGATTCAGAATGTACAGGTATATGAATCTAAAGATAAAAGTATTCCTATCGGCATTGAAGAAGCAAGCCGGATAATAGGAAAAGCAAAGCCTACAATTTACGCTCTTGTAAGGCATAGAAAAATCCCGTGTTATAAGTATGGTAAAAAACTCTATTTTTTTGAAGAAGAACTTTTAGAATGGATTTCTAAAGGAAAAAAGAAAACAATACAGGAAATAGAATCAGAGGTATTGAAATATAATCATAATAAATAGATGGATAATAGCCAGCAAGAATACAAGAGGTCGAAGATTCGAAACCTTCTACGTTCACTTAAGTTGATTTTTAATTCGATTAAAAATTGGTTAAAAACACTGAAAAAAAGCACTTTGCAAAGATCGGATTTTTTTATTCTTCATTTTTGTTTTCAAAAACGCTCATTATTGCACGAAGTTTTATGGCTGATTTGTGGCATTTTACTTTTTAAAAAAAGTTGCCACAAAAAATGACTTAAAGTGTTGTTTTTTTAGACATGTAAGCAAAAAAATCATAGTTGAATGGCCAAAATTTATTTAACATTCGCCTTATATTTTTGTGTGAGATAAAGTATTAAGTCTAAGAAACAGGTGTTTGGATTCAAACACCTGTTTTTTAACTTTAAAAAATAAAATAAATCTATTCTGAATCAGGTTTAAAAAGATCATCTGAATTTTCAGTAATAGGAATGTAAAGGCGTTCCCAAACATCATTGTCGACTTTATCCCAGCTGTGGCCTTTTCCTTTAAGATCCTCTGCTACTAAAATTACTCCAGGTTCTATGATAAAAGTGCTGCCATCTGAAACTTTAAATTTGATTTTACCTTTAACCGTTATTACAAATTGTTTTCTTGGTGCCGGATGTGCGTTTTTTTCCCATTCTTCAGTTTTATTGCTATACCAGAAAGATGCGGTATTCATATGTTTTAATGACGGAATAGAACCTTTTTCAAAAGAACAAGTCCCGTCGGGATTATTGTAGAGGCGGTAAGCAGGAATATCAGATGCCTCTTCCAGAGATTTTACTTTAAGTTTTTTATTTTCTTGCGCAAAATTGTTGTTTACTGACATAAGAGCCAAAATTAGGATGAAACCTTTTAATAGATTTTTCATTTTGATAGTAATTTAAAGATAATAATATTTTTTTTATTGATTATAAACAGAATCGTGAACCATCATTTTATTAAAAAATGGTTTGTATTTTGCGACCAAAGCAAGATGTCCGTCAAGTTTTCCGTAGGCTTCTAAATCGTCAAGAGAATCAAATTCCATAGAAGCATTATAGGTAAAAGAATTATCCATAACAGGTCTCGGCGTTGAATTTGCCGGTCCGCCGTAACGTACATTTTTTACGTAAGGAAGTTTTTTAAGTCCTTCAAAAAAGTTTTGAAAATCTTTTACCTGCGCTGGCGTAAGTTCTGGTTTTAACCAAAACAGCAGATAGTGAAAATAAACTGTTTTAGGCTGGGTTTCTGTTTCATTCATTGTATTCGCTAATACATTTTCTCCCGTAAGGGCAAGTGCTCCCGCGCTCGCTGATGAGATAATAAAATTTCTTCTTTTCATAATGTAAAGTTTTAATTAAAGTCGATTCTGTATTTTAAAACAAACTGCCATTTTCGATCCGTTACATCGGCTTGACCGGCATTATTTAGAGCATAAATGGGACGATTTTGAGCGTCAACAGTCAGTCTTGATGACATTCCATTCATGAGTAGTGATACGCCGGCATCATAAGTCAGCGCCTTATCGTGAAGCCCATCGAGGTCAGAAAGCATTACACTTGCTGCCGGCTGCAACTGCAGATTGTTTTTGTCTTTGTTAAAGTAGGGTAGCGTACCGCCAACTTGCAGGTAGTAAGTATTACCAGTTCCTATTACAGGCGAGTTATTACCAGCTCCGTTAAGACTGCTCTGTGCTGTATTTACACCACTTGCAGGATTGCTGACACCGGAATAACGCACATAGTTAGGACCATAATTATTATTCATAGCCATGGCATAAGCACTAAAAGATGTACCGCGTTCTTTGTTAATTGGCGTATCATAGAAAAGGTCAACGGCAAAACTTTTTTCATCATCATTTATGGTATTCTTCGCCTGGTCTAAATGCCATAATGCATTGTGCATGTATTCAAATCCTGCGCCTAAAGCAAGTACTTTCTTCTTACCGCTATATGTTCCCGAGTGGAAGGGTGAAGAGTTATTTTCTGTTTCAAAAAACTCATATTTAAAATAACCGGAGTAATCTTTATTAGGATGGGTTTTACTAAATGTTGCTACATTAAACTGCGGATCTGCGCTTACATTGGTATAAGGATCTGCAATAACCAGACGATAATCCAGTTTTCCTATCTGACCTTTTGCATAAACACTTAACTCTCTTACGGTTTCATCAGATATACCGGCATTTCCGGTAGCATAAGAAGGTAAATCGTATAACAGAGTATTTAAGGGACCTGTCGTAAACCTCGATAATCCCCTCCAGGTAGACCGACCGGCACCGGCAGCTATTATATCGTTAAATTTATATTCTGCGTAAGCGTCTAGAAGTTCAAAAGCCGGTGTTGTTTTAGAAGCTACGTTTACATTTGTTAAACCTCCCTGCAATACAAAAGTAAAATTCTCTGTAGGCTGATAGGCCATTTTTACCCTTACTCTTCGCAATGATAAGTCCGAAATACTATTTACCTGTTCACCGTTTACAAGACTCCCGGGATTAAGTTCTGCGTAACGAGCCCATAATTCAGCATACCCGCTAAAAGATATCGAGCGCGTTTTTTCGTCATTTAAATAATGCGTAAGTGTTGGGTTTCCAAAATCGTTCTTTTTTTGGGCATTTGCTGTGTTTATTAATCCCGCTAAAAGAGAAAAACACAACCCAATTTTTAAATAATTTGTTTTCATGTATCGTTAAAATTTACATTCTGTTTTGGTAGTGATCACTACTTGTTTTTGACGAGACAAAGGTAGATTGAGGATAAGGCTAAGGGTATTAGAAAAGTATTAGAAAGGCTTTAGAATGTTATTAGAGAAAGGCTTGTTTTGATTTTAAATTATTGAAAATCAAATTATTTTTAATGATTTGATAAATAGCCCACAGATTGCAATCCTTCAGAAAAGAAAATATTGTCGTAATTTTGGGCCAGAATTAAAAAGGGACAGATAGAATGAAGATCTTAATAGTGGAAGATAACAGCCGAGTTTCTGCATTGCTGAAAAGAGGATTAGAAAGTCAGGGATATCAGGTTTATATTGCGGAAGAGGCAGAAGAGGGATTGATATTTCTGGAAAAAATAGATTTTAATTTGATTATTACAGACATCATGCTCACGGGAATGGACGGAATTACCTTCTGCAAAAAAATCCGCCATTCCGGAAAAAAAATCCCAATTATCATGCTGACTGCACTTGGAACTATTGATGAAAAAATTGAAGGTTTTGATGCCGGCGCAGATGATTATCTCGTAAAACCTTTTGAAATTCGCGAACTCTACGCAAGGGTTAAAGCGTTGCTGCAGCGTAAAAATGATACAGTTAATACTTCTGAAGAAAGTTCTCAAATTACCTACGACGATCTTGTAATGGATAAACGCACCAAAGTAATTTACAGGCAGGGCTTAACTATTAATCTTACTCCAAAAGAATTCAATTTGCTCCATTTTATGATGCAAAACCCCGAAAGACTTCTGACGCGAGACGAAATAGCCGATAATGTCTGGGGAAATAATTTTGATACCGGAACCAATTATATTGATGTTTACATTGCGTATTTGCGAAAAAAAATAGACAAGGGTTTTGAGCAAAAACTCATTCATACCAAAGTGGGAATGGGATTTATTTTAAGCAGTAAAATATGAAATTAGTAACCCGAACCGCTCTTGCGTATGCTATTTTAACTGCTTTTATTCTTTTGGTTTTTGCGTACAGCGTTTATTTTGTTTCCGAAAAAAATAGAAAAGATGAATTTTTTGACCGTTTAGATTATAAAATAACCTGGCGCGCCGAGTTTATATTTGATGCTCAGATCAATAAAAATCTGATAAAATTTCTTCATACCAAAAACAAAAAAGTCCTTAATGAAGCGGATATAAGTGTTTATGACAACAACTTTAATCTTTATTTTTCAGACAATATGCCTCCGCTTGGCAATAAAAAAATATTGCAGTCTATAAAAAAGCATAAATCAGTAAATTGGGAAGATGATAAATACCAGTATCGTGGCATTTTATATACTGACAACAACAAAGAATATTACATTGTAGGAAGAGCGATAGACGTAACAGGTTTGAATCATATTAATGCTTTTAAGGAGAATATACTTTATGTATACTTTATTTCTATTGTATTGATCTTCATAATTGGTTTCGGATTTTCGTATTATACCTTACAGCCTTTAAAAGATATTATATTTCAAATCAGAGATATATCCGAACACAATCTAAATAAACGAATCGTTGTGCCAAAAGCAAAAGATGAACTATATGAGCTTACACAAACTTTTAATGAAACCTTTAATCGTTTGGAAAAGTCATTTAATAATCACCGAAATTTTGTTACTACAATTTCGCATGAATTCCGCACACCGCTTTCTATTTTAATTGCAGAAATTGAACTCGGAAAAGAACTCAATCAGACGATTGACGATTATAAAGTTTCACTAGACAATGCACTTGAAGAAGCCAATCATGTTTCGCAGCTTTCAACGGCACTTCTTGATTTTGCACGAGCTAATTATGATATTTCACAAATAACAATGTCAAATATTCGAATTGACGAGGTTTTGGTCGACGCCAAATTAAATCTGCTCAATAAGAAAGATGTAAAATACAGAATTGGTATAAGTTATGCTGACTTAGAAGATACTGATGCGAATTTTTATAATTATTGGGGAAATCCTTACTTACTGCAGATTGCCTTTTCGAATATTATGGAAAATGCCTGTAAATATTCTGCTGATCATTCTTGTAATGTAGATATCAATGCTTCTTCGGAAAAGATCATATTAACTTTCTCAGACAACGGAATTGGTATTCCAGAAGCAGATCTCGAACAGATTTATAATTTGTTTTACAGAGGAAAAAACAAAAACTATGAAAACGGTTATGGTGTTGGATTATCTATCGTTAAGCAGATTATCAGCCTCCATAACGGTACAATTGAAGTCAGTTCAATTGTTGGAAAGGGAACAATTTTTACAATCAAGCTGCCCTGCATGGACCATAAACTTGGCTTGGTAAAATATCTTTAATAAGCCTCTTAATTTTTTGCGGCAGAAAAGGTATCAAGTCCATTATACCATTTGCCATGATGCTGCTACATAGGACTAATGAAATATCTCTAAAAACCACCTGAATTTTTGCGGCAAAAAAGATACAAGCAAAAAGCGATTGAAAAATCAATCGCTTTTAAAAACAACAAGAACCTGAAATTATTATTTAGTATATTTTTTCTTAGAATGTTTATTTCCTAAGGTCCGATTCCCATTTCCTGCTGTAAAAAGTTTTCTATACTACCGTATTGCGTTTTAATGCCTCCAAAAAACGAACGGATAAGTTCTGGTAAAACGTTTTAATTATTAAAGTCAAAATTATCACTGTTTTTATTTCTTTGTAATCCATTTTTAAGAAGTTTTAATTTATTCAATTGGAATACAAAAATCTACGATACTCATTTTTTCCGGATGCTCATTGAAATCATTATAATAAATTTCATAAGGATTTCGATCAGCTTTTTTATATCCGTTTTCACTCATCCAAATAAAAAGACCGCTCCATGATTTTTCAAATTCGTTTATTTGAATTTCAAAATGTCCGACAATAAATTTACCTCTTTCAATTGTAGTTAATCCAATTTCTCCATCAACTTCCACTTTTTCTTTCAACGAAATGCAGGCACTCATTCTCACTTTCTCAGGTTCAGTTATTTTAAAACTATCGTGGTAAATGGTAACTATTTTTAAGTTTTCATTTTCCAGAATCCTCCTTGAAGCTGCCCACTTAATTAATTTTGAATAAGCATTCTGCATTCCGTTATGTCCAATTTGTGAGATATACGCAAGATCCAATTTTGGCATTTCTTTAATTTCAATTTTTGCTTTCATTTTTATCCAATTTTTATGGTTATTAATGTTGCAAATATATTGGTCAAATATCCCATTTTCTTGTCTATTCTTGCTATCCATTTTACCAATCTTGCTAAATTTACCTGGATATGTCTGTTGGAATTCTTTAGGGCTTATCCCATAAAATTTTTTAAAAGTTCTGGTAAAGGACGAGTTACTGTTGAACCCATATTGTAATGAAAGCTCCGAAATAGTTATTTCTCTTTTGTGTAAAAGTATTGACGCCGCTTTTTCAATTCTTTTGCGGGTAATGTATTCATTTACAGTTTCATTTGTAATTGCTTTAAAAATTCTGTGCAAATGAAATGGCGAGTAATTTCCAATTTTAGATATAGTTTCCAAATTTAGTTCCTGATCTAAATTTTGGTCAATAAATAATAATACATTATTAATTCGTTTTATGTAATCTTCTTTCATATTTAGGTTTTCGTCATTCTAAATTAAACTTTTAATGAAATAGTAATCAATAGCTGAATCAAAATTATTAATTAAAAAAGATTTTAATGCTCTTCTGGCTAGTACGGACAATCTTTTTAAAAGATTCTTTAGCTGATGATAGAATGTAAATTGGAATTTAAGGAAAGAGGAATACCGCTCCCGATTGGATGTGATATAGCCGGAGCGCAATGTGGAAGGCGGAGAACCTAGTAAAAACTTGATACTGCCTCAGTAAGAAATATGTATAGAATGGGGTCTCTAAATTTTTAGATAGCCGATTTATCTTACTGCGTTTCAAAATTTTATATACTAGTTTGCACCGATTTTGCTACAAAAACCAACTACTAATTTTTTAACTTTCTAATTTTCTTAAGTTGTTGTTTGTTAAGTGTTTGTGGTTTGTTTTTTTTTATTGCTATAATTCATTTTAAGTCATAAAATAAAAATACTCGATTTTTTGATAAAAATAACTGTTTTTAAAATAATTATTAGTTTTTTTTAGTCAAGTAGTTCTTAGATTTTCAAGTTCTTAGCGTTGTTTTAAACAAACGTATGATTAATTGTAATGATCAACAAAAAACACTTGATTTTTTAAATTAAAAGAAAAATATTTTTGTTGTTAATACGATTCCTTTGTTATTCCTTACTACTAGATTTTGAAGTTTGAGTGTACTATATATTTTAGTTATACTTAATTTTCCTTTTTTTATCTGAAAGACACCTCAATTACAATTAAATAAACCTGTAGTATAAAGATTATAGGTTTTGATGATTCTTTGTGTATTTTGAAATAACTATGAAAAATTAATTGATAATTTTTGAAATTCTTTAGATTTGTACACAAAACAATTCTTAAAGCAGGTTAATCTTCAATGAAGAATGAAAAGAGAGATATTGATCTATGGAGCCGAATAAAAAAGGGAGACCTTCGTGCTTATCATGAATTATATGATCGGTATATAAATGCACTTTTTACCTTTGGAATGCAGTACACTAATGATGAATCTTTAGTGCAGGACGCTATACATGATATTTTTGTCAACCTTCACCGTTATCACACTACCATTGCATTAGATGTAATAGTCAAATCGTATCTCTTTAAGTCTCTGCAGAATGATATTTTCAAAAAATTAAAGTCCCAAAAAAAAATTGTATCACTTGATATCGTTTCAGATGACGCTTATAGAACTGATTCGGCAGAAGAGGACTTTATATTTAATGAGACAACATTAAATAAACACGCAGGTCTTGCCTTAGCTTTATCATCGCTGAGTAAAAAGCAGCGTTATGCACTGCATCTTCGCTTTAGTGAAGACTTGTCTTACGAGGAAATTTCTCACGCATTAGAGATTAGTGCTCAATCCTGTAAAACACTGGTTTACAGGTCTTTAAAAGAGCTTCGAGCTAAACTTTAAAAAAACTTTAAAAAAACATCATTTTTTTTGTCTACGTTTTGACCTTTTGGTTCTTATAGTAATATAGAGAATTTAAAAAAGAAAAATATTTTGTACCCAAATTTCAAAATTTTACCAAAAGAAGATAAAGCTAATTTAAGAGCGAGAATTGCGGAAAGCATTGCATTGGATAAACAGCGAAGCAGAAGAAGAAATCTTTTTACCCTTTCGTTAAGCTGCGCTGCTGTGATTTGTATAGGTCTGGTATTTGTTTTAGTTTTTAAAAATGAGCATAAGACAATCAGTCCAATTGAGCAGTTTGCCAAGCAGACTTCAATCAGCGACGGTTCTTTTGAAAAAAGCGCTCAGGTAAAGCTTGTGCTTGCCAATGAGCAGGCCCTAAGTATTGGTGACAGTACTACAATTGCATATGATCATTCCGGAGATAAAATCCACATTGACAATAAAGAAATCGATCAAAAAAAATCTTTGGATGCCCAATATAATACTGTTTTAGTTCCCTATGGAAAAAGAGCGCATCTGAGTCTTGCTGATGGTACTTTAGTCTGGCTGAATTCCGGATCAAAATTAATTTATCCAACAGCTTTTAATACTAAAAACAGAGAAGTATTTCTTGAAGGCGAAGGTATTTTTGATGTGGCCCATAATGCTGCAAAACCATTTTTTGTGCGGGCATCCAATAATTACAATATACGGGTATTGGGCACATTGTTTAATGTGAGCTGTTATGCGGCAGATGCTAAAGTTTCTACAGCTTTATTACGTGGAAAAGTAAGGGTTACTTATTCTAAAAAAGGTTTTTTTACCAGAGATAGTATTCAGACTGATCTTAAACCGGGAATGATTGCGGCTTTAGATAAAAAAAGCCAAACCATAAAAACCACTACGGAAGATGTTAATACATTATTCTCCTGGCGAAAAGGATACTATGAGTTTTCTGAGCAAAAACTTCAATTGGTTTTAGAGAAACTCACAAGATACTATAATGTGACTTTTGTTATGAACAAAAAAACGAACCAAAACGAAACCTATTCAGGGGCTTTTACCCTTAATGATGATTTAGAAAAAGTCATTAAAACACTGGAAGCAACAACAGGTTTTGAGTTTGTTTATGATGCGAAGTCCAGAAAAATAACTATTAACTAAATACTAATAAATTAAAAATTAAGAAGTTGCCTATGAGGAGATAAAAACATGACAGAATAAACAAGGAAAAGCTAACCAAAAAAAAACCAAAAGATGCTCCAACATCTCTTGGCTTATGTAAAATTTTAATTGCATATGCAATTATCGATAAACTAAAACAAAATTATGAATAAAAATCATGATATAGGCTTTCTATTGCCTAAAAAAATCATCAACCTTACTTTTATTTTATTTATGAGAGTATTCATTTTAGTTCTATACTTCGGATTAACCAGTATATACGCCAATGTTGCCAAAGCACAAAATGAAATCTCTGTTAAGATTCAGGGTGCTTCGCTGCAAACACTTTTCAATACCATTCAACAGAAAAGTGATTATGTGTTTTTTTACAATGATGATCTCATGTCGTCTACTAAAAAAATAAATGTAAATCAGTATGGAACCGTAGAGCAGATTCTTAATACTGCTCTGGCTAATACCGGATTGACCTATACTGTTATTGATAAACAGATAGTTATCAAAAAAAGTAAAACTAAAGCTTCTTTAAATGAACTTGAACCTTACGAGGTTAAAGGAACTGTAACGGATAAAAAAGGAAATCGTTTAGTTGGGGTCAATGTCCTGTTGGTAGGTACTCAAATCTGGGATGTTACCCGTGAAAAAGGGGATTTTAGAATTGAAGTAGTTGCTACAGATTCGCTTAGGTTTTCTTATTTAGGTTATAAAACTAAAACACTAAGTGTAAATAATAAAAAATTGATAAACGTAGTTTTAGAGCCTCAGGCCGAATTACTGAAAGATTTAGTTGTTGTTGCTTCAAACGGTTATACTGATATTCCTAAAGAAAGAGTTACAGGTTCTTTTGAAGTTATGACGGCAAAAGAGCTCGCACAAGTACCCACTGTAGATATTGCTTCGAGAATTGAAGGAAAAATAGCAGGGGTAAAAGTAGACCCAAGAACAGGTTCAATTTCTGTTAGAGGAACCAATAGTTATAGTAATACAGGGAGTCCGCTGATCGTTATTGATGGTTTTCCGCAGTCTGATAATGATTTTAAATTTAGTAAAAGAGGAGTGCCTGGATCTTCCATCCTAAGTTATTTAAACCCGGATGATGTAGAAACTATAACGGTTTTAAAAGATGCAGCTGCAGCATCTATCTGGGGATCACGTGCGGCTAACGGAGTGATTGTAGTGACCACAAAAAAAGGTAAAAAAGGTGATCCGGTAATCAATTTCAGCACCACCACTACAATGGGGGAGAGAATGGATTTAGGTAAACTTCGAGTAATGAATACATCTCAGTATATTGATTATGAAAAAGATTTAGTGAATGGTGGTTTTATTGTCGATAATATTAACAGCACCATTGGTTCAGGTGCGGAGAAAAATCCTAGTGCCGCTCAGGAAATTATGTTCCAGCAGCAAAGAGGAACGATTTCTATGGCACAAAGAGATCAGTTATTAGCGCAGTTAGGGCAAAATGATAATCTTAATCAGATAAGCAGATACTTATTAAGAAATTCAGCCACTACACAATATGATTTGTCAGTTAATGGAGGTACCGAAAAAAGCACCTATTACCTGTCATTAGGTTATAATAAGGATGAGGCAGCCATGAGAGGAAATCAATCAAAATCATATAACATCACTTTAAGTAACTCTTTTCAGCTTAAAAGCTTTTTAAAATTAAATACAGGGATAAATTATGTTTCGAGCAGTTTTCAGGAGAACACTACCGTTAACGAGGCTTTGTCCAATGTATCAAATAGTGCATTGCGTCCTTATGATATGATTGCCGATGCAAGCGGAAATGGTATCGATCGCTATATTATTTTCAGGCCTGAAGTGGCTCAGGGATTTGAAAAGAAGGGATATTTACCATGGACTTACAATTACTTAGACGAGTTAAATTACTCTAATGTAATTACAAAAGGAGCCAATTTAAGATTGAATGCCAGCTTAACGGCTACAGTAAACAGTTGGCTGAACTTTGAAGCTTCAGGAATGTATACTTCCATCGGAAACAAAACTAAATCCCTAAGTGAAGCAGATAGTTATTACTCCAGAAATCTAATAAACGAGGCAACATTTCTAAATTCTGCGGGTAAATTGGTTTATGGTATTCCAGTAGGGGGGTATCTGTATACTCTTACAAATTCTAACGAATCACAAAGTATGCGTTTTCAAATGAATATCAATAAGAATTTCAATGAAAATAACAGCCTGCACTTTCTGGCCGGTTCAGAAATTAAGGAAGAGCGCAGAGAAGGGTCAAGCCAGAGATATTACGGTTATAATACCGATACCAATGCAGGACAATCTGTAAATCCTACCACTTATTATACTACTATTTACGGATGGGATACTTTTATAGGAGCTTCAGATAACAGTATCAATAAATACAGAGACCGCTGGTTGTCTTATTACGGATTAGGATCTTATGATTTTATGAACAGGTATCATGTGTCGGGAAGTGTTCGTTTTGATGATTATAATCTGCTTGGCGCTTCTAGAAAAAACAGAGCATTACCATTATGGTCTGTGGGAGGTAAATGGGATATTAATAAAGAATTTTTTTTAAGGGAGGTCAGCTGGCTAAACAATTTGTCCGCAAGATTAACTTATGGTAAATCAGGAAGTACTCCTACTGGTGGTTTTGGAAGCAAAAGTGCTGTAATTTCTGTAGGATCAACCGATTTTAACACACAATTGCCAACAGCTAGTATTTCATTGCCCGAAAACCCTGAAATTAAATGGGAAACTACAACAACACTTAATTATGGTTTAGATTATTCACTTTTTAATAATCGTTTAAACGGAAGTGTTGATCTTTACTATAAAAACACTAAAGATATCCTGGCCAATGTTCCTTATAATCCGACTTATGGCTGGAGTTTTCTAAATTACAATACCGCTTCACTTAAAGGACATGGTGTTGAATTAAACATTGGCGGACTGATTGTAGATAAAGCTTTTAAATGGAACACTAATTTTAATTTTTCATATAATACCAATGAGGTTACAGACACACGTTATAACCTTACAACAGTTAATCAATATTTTTCGGGAACTGCAATGCTGGGCAATACTATTGGATACCTATATGCTTATAAGTGGGCTGGTTTGGATGCTTCTGGTCAATCTACTGTTGCTAAAAGTGATGGTACCATCATTAACTCTTCTCAGAGTATTGCACTGATAAACAAAGATGACTTGAAATATATGGGAACTACTGTTGCTCCTTATTTTGGAGGATTCATGAATAGTTTTTCTTATAGTAATTTTACATTAGGTGTGCAGGTTAGTTATTATATGGGCAGTGTTTTTAGAAATCCGGTATTACAAAATTATCCTACTGGAGGAACACAGTACGGAGCTGTGTCAAAAGATGAGCTTATCGCTGACCGCTGGAGACAACCCGGGGATGAAGCTTTTACAAATGTTCCGGGTTTAAGCAATGTTAATTATAATAGTGTGAACCGTTTTCAGATGGCAGACATCAATGTACTGCCGGCAGACAATATCAGATTGCAGCAGATCTCTTTGGGCTACAGCGTTCCGTCAAAATTTTTAGACAGAACCTTTATTAAGTCTTTGAGTTTTAATTTTGCAGCGAGAAATTTAGGATTGTTATGGGTTAAGAATGATTTAGGTATTGACCCGCAGTACCTGTCAAGTAACAACTATAATACACTTGCTCCTCAGCGTAATTATACTTTACAATTTAATTGTAGTTTTTAATTTTAAAAAACAGACTTATGAAATTTCTAAAATTCACACTATATATTTTCCTGCCATTACTTTTATTAAACTCTTGCAGAGATTATGTCGAAGTAGAACCGGTTGGGAACAACAGAATCTTAAAATATACTTCTGATTACAGAGGTTTGGTTAACAATTACACAACGATGGGCTCTTTTGGCGGAATTCAATTACTTGCCAGCGCAGATGTGGAATTCCCTACTGCTATTGAAAGTAGAGTTTCAACTATTTGGAGTAACAGTTATACCTGGCAGGAAACGATATACAATCCTTCTCAAAGTGATTCAGATTGGAATGGCCTGTATTTGTGTATTTATTACAGCAATGTAATTATAGACGGAGTAATGAGCAGCCAGGGCGGAACAGATGCAGAAAAAAAAGAAATTTATGCCGAGGCATTTGTTCACAGGGCATTTGCTTATTTGCAATTAGTAAATGTGTACGGCCCGCAGTTTGACCCGGCTTCTGCCAATTCAGAAAAAGCAGTTCCGCTATTGTTAAAACCAGAATTGTTTTCAAAATTAGACAGAAGTACAGTGGGACAGGTTTACGATCAGATTCTTTCGGATCTGCAGAGTGCCCTTGCAGCTGATATTCAGGATATCCCTCAATACAATGTGCTGCCTTCAAAAACAGCGGTTTATGCTTTGCTTGCAAGAACCTATCTTTATATGGGCAATTACCAATTGAGTCTTGACAATGCACAGAAAGCGCTTGCTTTGCAAAGTGGTTTAATCGATTTAAAAACGTTTGCCAGTGGTTTTAGCTATCCGGTTTTAATCCAGAATCCGGAGATCATATTCTCAAAAACATTATTGCAGGGATATGATGGGGCTCCATTGTCCAGTGATCTGTTGAATAGTTTTGAAAGCAATGATTTGCGTTATAATTATTATACCATTGCTGGCAGTAATTTTTCTCCTGTCAACTTTGTGGGAAGAGGTTTTGGAATTGGAAAGTACAGTCGTACAACTGGAATTAATATAGGAGTATCGGTTCCGGAAATGTATTTGATATCAGCAGAGTGTTATGCCAGATTAAACGATACACAAAAAGCAGTTGATAATTTAAATGCATTAAGAGCCAAAAGATATAAAACTGGTACAGCTTATCAGTTGAGTGCTGCAACAAGCAAAGAGGCTTTGAACCTGGCACTTGTGGAAAGACAAAAAGAACTTATAGGAAGAGGATTCCGCTGGTTTGATCAGCGAAGACTGAATTTAGATCCTGCTTTTCAAAAAACGTATACCAGGGTTTTTAAAACTCAGACTTATACATTAACCCCTAACAGTGACGGATACGTATTTCCGATCAATCAGAATTATATTGATTTAAATCCGGAGCTGGGTAAATAAAAAAACAACAATGTTAAAAAAAATATTGAATATCAATTTTTTGATACTGACTTTTTGCGCCGTTACCTTTCAGGTTACAAGCCAGGAAACTAAGCTGCGATTAACCGGAATGAAAGACATTCCGGTAACTGGATCGACTTTAAATATGGCGTATGATGCAAAAGGAGGCCCGCTGGAAAATATTAAAGATATTAATGGCTATGTTTATATTTTTAATGATTACCGATGGGAAATCCAGGACCTTAAAATGAAAAAAAATGGTACTGTATGGAATGTAGAATATACAATTCCAAAGAATTGCGCATTTATGGCTTTTAAATTTTATGGCAATACCGATAACGGGATCGTTACAGATACCGGACAAGATACTGGATATCTGCTGACTGCCTTTACAGAAGCTAAAGTAAAAGTAGCCGGAGCAGATCTTGCCTGGGCAACGTTTAGAAATAAGGATTTCAACAGCGGGTTTGGCGGTTATTTTAAGGATTTTACTATAACGGGAGATGCTACAGAATACTGGCTCAAGAAAGAAGTTGCTGATCATCCTGAAAATTTCCCGAAATTTATAGATACCTACATTAAGGTTTTGAAAGTTCAGAAACCCGAGAGATTTGATGAATTGGGACATCGTTTTCTGGGAGATTTTGTAAAGAAAATCAACGGACAGCCCGAAGAAGTTTTTGTAAAACTCCATAATTTGTATTTGTATGAACTCAAAGACAAAGCTAAAGGAGATTCTCTTGAAACGGTAATTCAGAAACAGTTTCCAAGAGGTGCATTTATGCGTTTTAAAGCTTTTCAGAAAATTGCTCCAATAGCTGATGCAGCCCAGAGAAACAAAGCTGTAATTCAATTTTTAGCGGATTTTCCATATAATAAGGAAGTTCCCGACTCACAGCAATATTTATATGATAATGCTTCAAAAATGTTATTTGGCTACTATTTTGAAACCAAAGATTATCAATCTGTTTTGAAGTTAATTCCAACGATGAATTTTGCATCAATAAACGATTGTTACCATCAGAATATTTCTAAAGCACTCTACACAAAAAGTGTACCGCCAGAAACTATAGAAACAATGGCAGTGCCGATGATCAAAGAAATGCAGGCAAAAATCAACGATTTATCTTATATGCAGGGAATCTACTGGTCACCAAATCAGGCTACGGAGAATGCTGTAAATCAGCTTAATATGGAGCTGTTGATCCAGATACGTATGTACGATATTTTAAAAAAGTACAAAGAAGTTTTGGCAACTTTTGAACTGCTTCCGTTTGAAAAACGCTATGAAAAAGCCAGTATTAACGACATTCATGTAAGAGCTTTAGAGGCATTAAATAAGCCGATTATTGAAGTGTTAAAAAATGCAGCAAGAACCAATACTCTATCTGAAGAATTAACGGCTAAACTAAAAGCAGCCTACTTAAAAGAAGGAAAAAATGAAGCTGATTTTCCGGTTTACTTTGAGCAGTTGAAAAAGGGAAACAATCCGAAAGAAAAAATTACTTTGATGGATCCGGTTCCTGCACCGGCAATTAAGGTACAGAGTGCAGATGGAAAGACAAAGGATTTAGCTTTAAACAATGGAAAGATCATAGTAATCGACTTTTGGGCAACCTGGTGCGGACCTTGTAAAAAAGCATTTCCGGCTATGCAGCAATTGGTAAATAACTTCAAAGATGACAAACAAGTTGAAGTTTATTTTATCAGCACTCAGGAAACTAAAGAAGAGTACAAAAAAGAAGCACTGGCTTACTTGAAAGAAAAAGGTTTAAAACTGGACACTTACTTTGATTTAGTTAAAAAAGGCGGCGCAACTAATAATGAATCTTTTTCAAAATACGCAGCGATCTTTAAATCAAGTGGTATTCCTAGAAAAGTAGTAATAAAAGATGGGCAGATTAGATTTACATCTGAAGGATATTCAGGAAACCCAGGTCAGCTTGTAGATGAACTTACAGACGTTATTAATGCTTTAAAGAAAGAATAATTTCTTTTTGAAAATTCAAAAAAGTATGAAAAAAATAGTTTTACTGTGTACACTCGCTTTGAGTGTACATAGTTTATCTGCACAGAAAAAAGCGGTTGATGAATTGGCTTACCAATCGTGGCAAAGAATTAACAGCAAGGCTTTGTCTTACAATGGTAAATGGATGTCGTACAGCACTGTATTTCAAGATGAAGAAAAGGAAAATAAAAAACAGATTATTATTCAGGAAACTCCAAATGGAAAACGTTTTGTGCTGGATAACATCAGTGATTTAAAATTCATCGGAAAAAAAGACTGGATTCAATACAGCAGAAATGACAGCACGCTTTTGCAAAACCTAAAAACCGGAGTTAAAAAACTTTGGAAAAGCAAACATTACACCAATGCTCTTGAGGGAACAGATTTCTTGTATTACACACGCCCGGAATCTCCAAAAGGAAAATTCTTCCTGCAGCGTTTAGTATGTTACAACTTAGAAAGTAATGACAGTGTATTTGTAAATAATATAAAATCTTCTCGTTTTTTAAAGAATAAATCAATTGTCTATGTTCAGATAGAAAAAGATAAAGCATTTCTAAAACAGGGAATTCCGGGAGGAAAACAGCAGACAATTTACAGTGCAGTAGCAGCAGATTTTGGTGATTTCCAATTAAACGGTAAAGAAGACGGAGGAACTTTTACCCTTAAAACCAATAACAATGCTGATTTTAATATGGTCTACTATTTTAATCTGAACACTAATTCAGCTGCTCCATTATTCAATTATGATGATGTAGTTTTAAATGATCCTGCTTATTCCATTTCAAAAACAGCTTATGGATTGGGAGAAAACACCAATTATATTCAGTTACAGCTTTTTGGAAACAAACGTCAGGAAAACACACAAATACCTAAATCAGGATTTGAAATCTGGAGATCCGATCAGGGAGCTATGGAACGTCGACAAGAATTATTACGCAGTTCTAAAACCCTTCCAAGTGAACAAAAATTACTGTATGATATCAAAAATAAAAAAGTTATTAAAGTAGCTTCTACGGGAGAATTTGATCAGGTTATAATTCCAGAATCTGGTAATTTTAAAGGCGTATTTGCTATTGATAAAAAACCATACGCAGTAGAAGTTGACTGGACATTTAATGAGCGTAATGATATTTATTGGATTGATGCGGAAACAGGAAAATCTACAAAAGTATTAACTGGAGTTTTCGGCAATCCAACCTGGAATCCGCAGGGAAGTTTTGCTGTTTTCTATGATGAAAGACTAAAAGTCTGGACCGTTTTTGATAGTATTTCAATGCAGTTTAAGAACATAAGTTCACAAATTCCATTTCCAGTTTCTGATCAAAATGTTGATATGAAATCGGCTAACACAGCATACGGAATTGCAGGCTGGTTAAACAATGGAAACACAGTTGTACTTTATGATCAGTTTGATTTATGGGCAATTGACCTTACGAATCAGAAAAGCGCTTATTCAATAACTCAAGGTTACGGGAGAAAGAATAGTATTGAACTTCGATATAATGAAAGTGGTTATATTGGTAATTTTGACCAGAAAAAATCAATCATCTTTATAGGCTTTGATACAACAAATAAATCTAAAGGAGTTTACAAATTAACCAACAATAATTCAATTACGAAGGTATTTGCAAATCCGGAGTACAATGTAAGAGTTGAAGCTGTTTCTGGTGATAATTCAGCTGTTTTATTTTCTAAAGAAAGTTATACTGTTTTCCCAGATATATGGTGGGGAAATTCAGCTTTTGGCTCACTGCAGAAAATAACCGATGTAAATCCGCAGCAAAAAGACTATGCCTGGGGAACTTCAAAAGTACTGACTTGGAAAAGTTTCAGTGCAAAAGAAAATCAGGGAAATCTATATCTTCCGGAAAATTATGACAACAAAAAAACATATCCGGTAATTGTTCATTTTTACGAAAAACATACAGAAGATTTTAACTCTTATCAATTGCCCGAAGTCAGTACTTCAAACATTAACATTCCTTCTTATGTAAGCAGGGGTTACATCGTTTTTCAGCCAGATGTGCATTACAAATACGGTGATCCTGGAAACAGCGTTTATGATGATGTAATGAGCGGTGTGGAGTATTTAATCTCAAAAGGCTTAACCGAAAAAGGCAAAATTGGAATTCAGGGACATAGTTTCGGTGGATATGAAACATCATTTTTAACAACAAAAACAGATCTTTTCAGCTGCGCCATTGTAGGTTCAGGAGTCAGTAATTTTACTGCAAATTATCCGGTTATGAGATCAAATGGTATTTCTACGATGTTTAAATATGAAGCAGATCAATATCGTATGGGAAGTTCATTATATGATAATCTAGATGGTTACATCAAAAATTCTCCTATTTTTTTAGTTAAGAACATTAAAACGCCAATACTTATTTTTCATAATGATAATGACCGTGCCGTTCCTTATCAGGAAGGACAATCTTTGTTTTTTGCACTTCGCCGTTTAGGAAAACCTGCTTTATTGATCAACTACAAAAAAGAAGGACATACCCTAGAGGATGCTGCAAACAAAAAAGACTGGACCATCAAAATGCAGCAGTATTTTGATTATTATTTAAAAGGCGGGAACCGCCCGGACTGGATGTAATATAAGCCGATACATTTATATACCCCGGACTGTTATTTGAAGGTTTCTAATGAGACCTTCAAATTAACAGTAAAAACTTCTTATATCATTTTTATAAAAAATCAATCAAAAAAAAGAACAATAAATATCAAATAAATGAAAGCAAAGATCATATTAGCGCATTTAATGATTCTGGGTTTATCTCAGGTTTCAGCGCAGTTTAAAACTACAATCCCGCTGCGAAAAGATGTTGTACACGGAACTTTAAGTAACGGTATGCAGTACTTTATTCTGCATAATGAATGGCCCAAAGAACGGGCAGATTTTTATTTTGTGCAGAATGTCGGGGCAATTTTAGAAGATGATAATCAAAACGGACTGGCTCATTTTCTCGAGCATATGGCTTTTAACGGAACCGAGCATTTTAAGGGAAAAGAAATGATCAATATGCTGTCAAAACATGGTGTTACTTTTGGACGCGATATTAATGCGTATACGGCGCATGACGAAACGGTTTACAATATCAGCAATGTGCCGGTTAAAAATTCAGTACTGCTTGATTCGTGTTTATATGTTCTGCACGATTGGTCTGGCTTCCTGTCTTTAAAGGATGCAGAGATTGATGCCGAAAGAGGTGTAATCCACGAGGAATGGAGGACAAGAAGAAATGCTGATTTAAGAATTGGATCTCAGCTTGAGCCTGTCATTTATAATGGTTCAAAATACGGAAAAAGAGATGTTTTGGGAGATATGAATCTTATTGATACTTTCAAATATAAGCAGTTAAGGGATTATTACAAAAAGTGGTACCTGCCCAATCACCAGGCAGTAATTATTGTGGGGGATATTGATCCTGTAAAAATAGAACAGCAGATTAAAAAAATAATGGGAACCATTCCAATGCCTTCAAATCCTGCTGAGCGCAATTATGAGACTATTGCTGATAATGATAAGCTGCTATATAAACTGGCCGTTGACAAAGAAGCACAAAAAACTTCAATTGCTTTGAATTTCAAAAAGGACAAACCGCTTGTTCAGGATTTGCCTGCTTTTGAAAATAGTATAGCCGAACAGCTGGCGCTGCAAATGATGAATAATCGTTTTAGGGAATATACAGTAAATAATGAAACAGCTTTATTAGGAGCTGGGTTAAGCTATTCAGGACTGACAAGACTAACCTCTTTTTTTACCCTGACAGTAAGTCCTAAAAACGGAAGACTATTAGAAGCATTTCAGCAGGCTTATACTGAATATCAGCGAGCGGTTCAAAATGGTTTTACCAAGGAAGAATTAGAGCGCGTAAAAGAGAATATGCGAAATGGTTACGAAAATCAATTAAAGAACAAAGATAAAATCAGTAATGAAAATCTGGCTTCGCAATTGCAGAATTATTTTTTAGAGGCTTCTCCTGTAATGAGTCTGGAAGATGAAACAGCGTTTGTGAAGACTACTTTGGACCAGCTTGATATCAAGGAGATAAATAAAATATTTCGTGCCCTTGAGACAGATAAAAATCAGGTTTTAACTGTTTCGGGTCCGGAAAAAGAAAATGTTACCTACCCGGCAGAAACGGATTACACTGCAGTAATGAAAAAAGTAAAAGAGCAAAATTTAGAGCCTTACACTGAAAACGCTGCAAATGCTGAATTGGTAAGCGATAAACTTACCGTTAAGCCAATTTCTAATAAGTTTGAAATTAAGGGAATTAAACAAGCCAAAGGTTATGTTTTAGAAAACGGGGCCAAAGTGATTATTTACCCAACTACTTTGTCGCAGGATCAAATTCTTTTCTCTGCCTTCAGCCCGGGTGGAAATTCAGTAGTGCCAGAGAAAGATTTACCATCTTCACTTATCGCAGTAGTTTTAGCTAAAAATTCAGGATTAGGAGAATTTAAAGCGACCGACCTTCAAAAACAGCTTTCTGGAAAAACAGTTAAAGTGAGTCCATTTATGGCAGAACATTATGAAGGTTTTAGTGGGAGTGCTGTGAAAAAAGATTTAGAAACACTCTTGCAGCTGACTTATTTATACTTTAAAAAACCGAGGTTTGAACCCCAGGCTTACAAGCGTATTATTGATTATTACAGCAATGCCCTTGAGAATATAAAGGAGAATAATAAGCAGATATTTGGAGATACGATTGCTTTATTAGACAGCAATCACAGTAAACGTACTTTTCTTTTAAGTAAAGAAAACCTGGGAGAGCTCAAATTTGATGATGCTTCTAAAATCTATAAGGAGCGTATCTCAAATGCATCTGATTTTACTTTTGTTTTTGTTGGAAATATTGCCGAGGGTGACCTTGAAACCATCAACAAATATTTAGGAAATATCGCAGGGAATCATACTCAGGAAAAGTTTATTGATCACAAAACGGGAACTGCAGAAGGTTTTTCTAAGGCGAGGTTAATCAGAGAAATGAGTGTACCTAAAACGAGCATTTATGTACATCTTGAAAATAAAAATGTGGTATTTTCAGAGAAAAACCAGATTATGGCCTATATGTTATCACAGTTATTAGACAAAAGATATTTGGATAAAATCAGAGAGGATGAGGGAGGAAGTTATGGCGTACAGACCCAGAGTTCGTTATCAAAGAGCCCATCTGCTGTTTTTTCTCTTCGTGTAAGTTTTGACTGTAATCCAGAGAAAGATAATAAACTCCTTGAAATTGTTTACAATGAATTAGATACTATGGTAAAAAACGATGTTTCTGCAAAAGATCTATCAGATATAAAAGAGGATTTAATTAAAAGCAATCAGCAGAATATCAAATCAAACAGTTACTGGCTCAATACCATTACAAGCCAGCTGCAGTTTGGTGATAAATTTCTCAGCAGTGATGATTATGTGAAAATTATCAGAAGTGTTTCAGTTAAAGATATTAAAAAATATGCAGGGGAAGTACTGCCAAAATCCAATAAGGTTGAAGTTGTTATGCAGCCTAAGCAGATCAAGCAGTAGTAATTTTTTTTAATTGCTTTTCCTGTAAATAAATGCTAATAGGCATTTAATTTCAAATAAGAACGGCAATTCTTTTACTTTAATTTTAATGGTCTGTTTACAGAAAACTTAGGTTTTAAATATTTGAATTAGTTATAAAATTATGTAGACTGTAAAGAGCTGTTTTGCCGAACAGCTCTTTTAAATTTGTTCACCTTAGTAATGTTTGGGAATTAATTGATTTTTTTGTGAGGTGTTATTTTTCTATAACGGCCGGGAATTATTCTGCTGTAAGTATTAAAAAGATACATTACAGAAAGCTAAAAAATACAATAAATGCAACTGATAAAATTCTATTCATTTTAAACAAAATAAAAAAGCCCTAGCTGGCTCCACATGTCACATGTGTATTAAGAGGGTGCCATTGATGCATAAAATTGCTGAACACTACCTCGATCAGGATGTAGTAATACTTTCGGCATGTATGCCTGAGAAAAAAGAAAATTTTGAAAAATTCGTTAATACTAACCAAGCTAGGTATCCGAAATTTATCTGGGTGCAGGATAGAACAGCTAAAAATATGAACGACGGAGTTGCCTTGAAGCAATATGGCTTAATTGGCGCACCGTCACAAATAATAGTCGATAAGCAGGGCATTGTAGTTGGGGCATCGAACTTTGCTCAAGAATTATTAGGTCTGCTGGCCAGCACTGGTGTTAAAATAGACCCAAAAGATATTGAAGAATCTATTAAAGAAAAAATTCATTTAAACTCATCTATGAATTAGAATAATCTTTATAAAATCAGGCTTTAGTTGATAAGTATGTAAATCCTTTACAGTAAAATTTAATAGTTGTCTTCCTTTATTTTTTGTGTTAGAAAAGAAAGTTTGTTAATTATTTCTTTGGAAGACTAAAAAGAGCTGTCTGCCAACAGCTCTTTTTTATCTCAAAATATGAAAAGAAGTACTCTTGAAGTAGTTTGACTCAAAGAGCGGTGAATATTTAGTTTTTGTATTCAATGGATTGGCGGTAGCTTTTATATATTGTTGTTTTCTGAATTTATCACATATGAATAGGTATCATTGGAGCTTTTTTTTAAGTGAGGTCCATATTTACGTTTTGTTTCATTATATTTGCAGAAAATAAATATAATTATGAACAGAAAAGGTTGTCTTCCTCCGCCAAGATTTTAATTTCACTCTAAATTAAGATGAAGTTGTATAGTCGATATTTAATCGGCTGTTTTGTTATGCTTCATGTTTTATAAAGTATTTAATTTAAAATTTTGTTGGATCTCTTCCGACAGACAATTCTTTTTATGAAAAAATCATATTTATTATTACACGTGGCTGTAATACTTTCCGGCTTTACGGGTATTTTCGGCAGGCTTATTTCCCTTAATGAAGGCTTACTTGTCTGGTATAGAACCTTCTTTTCAGCTATTATTTTATTTTTCCTTTTAAAAATAACGAAGACTCCAAATCAGTTTAGGATTCACGAGAAGATTAATATTTCTAAAATTGGTGTTTTTATAGCCATTCACTGGGTCTTTTTTTATGCCAGTATAAAATATTCTAACATCTCAATTGGTGTTATTTGTTACTGCTTAACGAGCTTTTTTACAGCAGTCTTTGATCCGATCATTAATAGAAAAAAGATTGTATTTTCTCAATTATTGCTAAGTGCCATAACATTAGTAGGTATCAGTTTAATTTTTCATTTTGATGGATCTTATCAAACAGGGATTTTACTAGGGGTAATATCATCAGCTTTTGCAGCTCTTTATACCATATACAATGAGAAGCTGGTTAGGGTTTATGACAGTAAGGTTATTAATTATTATCAAATGATTGGAGGGACAATTGCTTTGAGTGTGCTGATGCCTTTCTATTTGAAATTTTTTCCTTCTGAGAGTTTAATCCCAAGTGGGAAAGATGTTTTTTACCTGATCCTGCTCTCTTTGTTCTGTACAGTTGGATTGTATGTTTTATTTGCGGAATCATTAAAAAAGATTCCCGCATTTACCGTGAATCTTAGTTTTAATCTTGAGCCTGTTTACGCCATAATCCTGGCTTTTGTATTCTTTAATGAAGGTAAGGAAATGAATAATTCATTTTATCTTGGATTATTTTTTGTGATGATTTCGGTTATTTTACAAAGCATTATTTCTTTAAGAAAAAAGAAATAAAAAACGAGCCTCTCAAGTGTTATATTTGAGAGGCTTATTCTTATACCTACAACAAAAATTTTAATTTTTGAATGAGAAATTTCGGTATTGTTTCAGATATCTAAGCGACCACGGCTTTTACCACAGAAGTAAAATCAACTGTTATTTGTGGTTCTTTTCCTTAAAGTGGCATATCGCTAAAACTACTAAAATAGATTTAACCGTTCATCCTATTCTCAGCGAACTTAATTAGGAACTCCTATTTTTGTAAATATTTTGCCTTTACTTGCACACGGTGAAAGAAGGTATTGCCTCTTGAATTTCTAAAGACTCTTATATTATAAACTTTATAAAATAACAGTGCGCCAATTAGTATTTATACTTTGTAAAAATAGTTTTATAAGGTAGATTTGTTGCTTCGAAAGTGTATTTACGGTTGATTTCAAAATGCAATTTGCAAACTACTGGACAGCATTTTTCTGATATTCTGAGGGGGAAAAACCTGATTTTCTTTTAAAGAACTTCCCAAAGGCAGACTGGTCTGAAAAATGTAATTTTTCTGCTACTTGTAAAATAGTAAGGTCTTTTTGGTGAAGCAGCACTCTGGCCTCGCTAAATAATATTTCACTTATAAACAAATTAGCTGTCTGGCCAGTGCGGTTTTTAACGATTATAGATAAATAGTGGGAAGTTATATTTAATTTTTCTGCGTAAAAAGAAATCAGATGTTTGGATTTGTAATACTGGGCAAGCAGATCTAAAAATTGTCTTAATATTAATTCTTGCCGAATGCCGGCCTCACCTTGTTTTTGATTTCCTCCTATATTATTTATAACATGGTCAAGATCAAGCATAAAACCTGCAAGGGCATTCTTTACAATATCTTTATGAGAAGTGTGATTATTTTGAAGCGTTCTTTTTTTGACGTTTTTTATATTCTTAATTAGGGCTTTTAAATCTTTTGTTTCAATATGTGTAATGGGATTATTATATAGCAAAACGCCATAAAATACATGTTTGTGGTTTTTGTGAAACAATGGGATTTCATCCAGTAAACTTTTTCTTGCCATTAATGCATAGGCCTTGAAGTCTTGCGAAACATTGTGTATCTGCCATAAGTGAGAAGGGGCCAGAAAAACTATACTTCCGGCACACAGATTATATTGCTTGAAATTGATATTCATACTCCCGCTGCCATCATTTATAAGCAGATAGGAAAAAGTTTCTTCGATTGATAAAGCAGGCAGGTTATTTTCCAAAAGATCAGTTGCTGAGATTTTTATTACAGCAAGGTTATGCTGAAATAATGCAGCTGTATTAAAATAAGAAATAAACTTTTCAATAGTCATATGTACCGTTATGCTTTATCTTTTAAAGGGATAAAAGTACGATTTATTCAGTTTAAACCAATTCAGGCACAAAATAGACTTTAGTCTCTGAAATCAGATTTTCATCTTTGCCAAAGATAAATAGAATAGTATTTTAAATAAATATATAATATGGGGCGATTTAATTTTATGATAGTGGAAATAGCAATGGATTTAGGAACAGCTAATACCCTGATCATTTATGATGGAAAGATTGTAGTGGATAGCCCTTCGATTGTTGCCAAAGACATCAGGACAGGCAAAATTATAGCTGTAGGGAAAGAAGCTAATTTAATGCAGGGAAAGACACATGAGAATATTAAAACAATAAGGCCACTCAAAGACGGGGTTATCGCGGATTTTGATGCCTCGGAAAAAATGATCAGTTGGTTTATAAAGAATGTACCTGAGTTAAAGAGAAGATTTTTTACCCCTGTACTGAGAATGGTAGTTTGTATTCCAAGCGGTATAACTGAAGTGGAAATGAGAGCGGTAAAGGAGTCCTGCCAGCGCGTTAATGGTAAAGAAGTATATTTAATTCAGGAACCTATGGCAGCTGCTATTGGAATTGGTTTAGATGTGATGCAGCCAAAAGGAAATATAATAGTTGATATTGGAGGGGGGACTACAGAAATTGCAGTCATTGCCCTGGGAGGTATAATTTGTGATAAATCAATAAAAATAGCGGGAGATGTATTTACAAGCGATATATTGTACTATATGAGAAGCCAGCATAATTTATACATTGGGGAAGCCACTTCGGAGCGAATAAAAATAGAAGTGGGATCTGCATTGGAAGAACTTCATCAGCCACCTGATGATATAACAGTCCGAGGAAGGGACATGCTTACCGGAAAACCTAAAGAGGTGAGGGTTAGCTATAGAGAAATTGCACGAGCTTTGGATAAATCAATACAAAGAATTGAAGATGCTATTATGGAAACCCTTTCATTAACACCTCCTGAGCTTTCTGCAGACATTTATAATACCGGATTGTATCTCGCCGGAGGCGGATCCATGCTTCGGGGCCTGGATAAAAGGATATCGCAAAAGACTGATTTACCAGTTTATATAGCGGAAGATCCCCTAACAGCGGTAGTGAGAGGTACTGGGATTGTTTTAAAAGACATATCAAAATACAAAAGGATATTAATGAAGTAAATTTATTAGTTTTCCTTAAATATCCTTCTTTATTGTAGTGCTTTTGAGGAGCCAATTGTATGTTTTTTAGCTGTAAAGTCAGTTTCTAATTTCTAAATTAATAATTTCAAAGAATATATTAATTGTTTTGTTTACAAGTAAAGAGCACTTTCAAAGGCAGTTGATTTGTTGTTTAGTATGTCGAAATATTAAAATTCAGGACTTGGTTCATAGCGATAAATTGAGCTTTTCATACTTAAAAGTACATGTTAGTTATTTACTGTCAAGCCAGTTTTTAAAAGAGATGCTTCGTTCCCTGCTTATTAATATAATTTCACTAACTGAAGGTATGAGCTCAAGTTTAAGTTTGTAATCAAAAGATTGAGATAATCTGCCGATTGATTTTAGTGATACAATATATTTTCTGGTCACTTTAAAAAAATCATCAGGATTAAGTTCCTGCGTTAGCTCATCAAGGCTTTGTTTGATAACGTATCGCTGATTGGAGTGCGTGGTGAGATACACTATTTTGTTTTCAGAACTAAAGAAAGCAATATCATCGGCAGGTATTGTTATATACAAATCCTTATAGTTGATTAAAAAACGCGATTTGTAAATGTTTTTTTGCTGGCGCATTCTTTTTAATACATCAGCAATAGTATCATCTAGAACGGGGGTCATGAAACTTTTGATTCTTTTTACACTATTGTGAAGTTTTTCCTGTTCAATAGGCTTTAGAAGATAGTCTATGCCATTAACGTCAAATGCCTGCAGGGCATATTGGTCATAAGCAGTTGTAAAAATTACATAAGATTTTACGCTGACCTGGTTAAAAATCTCAAAGCTGATTCCATCTGTAAGGCGTATGTCCATGAATATTATATCAGGGCAGTTTTCTTTTTCAAGCCATGCAATACTCTCACGTACAGTTTGTAAAACCCCTACAATTACAATTTCTTCTTGTAACTGCAGGAGCATTTTTTGTAATCTCGCAGCATTTGTTGCCTCGTCTTCTATGATTAAAACTCTTATCATATTTTCTTAATTGTTAAGCAAAGGAATTCTAACCTCGAAAGTGTCCTCAAGATCACTTATCATGGGAGACAAATGGCCTAAGAGACGATAACTTTGGTAAATATGTTTCAAACCAATCCCTTCACTGGGTTCTTTTGTAAATTTGGCTGATTTGTTATTCTGAATTATGATCCATTCATTTTCATAGCTTATTTTAATGAGAAGAGGCAGTGCAATTGAAAAAGAATTATGCTTTATGGCATTTTCAATCAAAAGCTGAAGCGTAAGAGGGGCTATATACTTACTTAAGTTAAGACTGTTATCTTCAATGGCTATGGAAATGGAGGACCCGTATCTGATTTGATATAGAAAAAGATATTCTTTAATAAAATCCAGCTCTATTTTTAAGGCAATCATATCTTTATTTCTGTTTGATAAAACATAACGATAAACAGCCGAAAGATTGGTCACGTATTTTACTGCAAGATTTTGGTCTTCCTCAATTAATGAAGTCAGGGTACTTAGATTATTAAAAAGAAAATGGGGATCTAATTGAAGTTTTAAGGCATTGAGCTCTGACTGCAGTGCTTGTTTTTTAGTTTCCATAGCTTCTAGCTTACTTTCATTCCACTGGATAAATAAATGTTCAGCGGTAAATCCTGTAGTTATAAGTATTGAAAATATACAGCCAATAATTAATACACGCCTTATGAGAAGGTCATCATAGCCATATTTTTGGGGAAGTTCAATACTGAAAAACACAAAAATAAGAATACTCATGATGATTATATGGAGTATCAGCTGAAAAATAAATTTCAACATACCATTTTTTTTTAAGCATAATTTGGAGTTCAGGACCTGGGCTGTACATAATCCGGTTTCGAATAGTGCTATTGTAAAAATCAGGCAGAACAATCCCTCGGTAATAAAATCAGTAACGTAGTAGTATTTCCATCCCTGAAGGTTACTATCGTCAGAGTTAAGCAGTATAAGGATCAGATAGAGAAAAACAGCAAAAACCGGGTATCCATAAAGGCGGAAATATTTGTAGTGCTTTGATTGCATATTATAAAATTAATAATCAAATTTTAATGTTACTATTATGATTAAAACTAGAATAATTCTTCACAAGATATTCCAATTTTATGAAGTTCTGCTGTTAAAATTGCAGAATGATCATTTTCACTCTCCACTCTTAAGATCTTGTCGCAGTCTTCTAAATCAAAATTCCATTTAGATCCCAAAAGTACTCTATTAAGAACAGGTTTTACTTTTCTTAATTTAGATTTTGTATTAACATCTGTTTTGTAAACTGAAATTATCATTGTAGAAGTGTTTTTTAAAAGCTGAAGAGATATGACTTTAATCCTAACTGTACACTCATACCGCTTAAATGGGTGTCTGAGCCGGAGGGTGCTGTGGGAAGAGTAGAGGCTTGTCCTTCCAGGGAAACTATAAAAAATCTGTTAAATATGTAATTTACACCTATACTGCCCGAAAGATAAAGATAGCTGCCTGTTTTGGTGGTATAACTTATAGTATTATTGTTTATTAAGGTTGTTTTCGGAGAATCTATAAAGGATGTACCGGATCCAGCCATAATGAAAGGCTGCCAGTTTTTTATTTTGTACTGCCAGCCCAGATTGATACCTATAGTGGTGCTGTTTGCCTTGGAGTCTATGATGGAATTGAAACCGTTAGAAGTTTGTATGGATTTGTAAGACACTGTAGTCTGGCCAAACTGTAATTTGGCAAAATAATGATCCTTATAGTTTAGCTGCAGGAAAGTTGTACCATTGGATCCAAGCTGGTTTTTATCATCAGGGAACCCTTTTGCTGAACTCTTAAAAGGAGAGAATACACCAAATGAGCCCCCAAAATCCATCGAGAATTTCTTTGAACGTAAATCGGAATCATTTTGGGCAATTAGAAGAGTTGTAGATAGAAGAAAAAAAAGAGTGTGTAACTTTTTCATTTAGATAAATTTAAAATTATCAGCGCAAGGTAGTATCAGACCAAGAATGCCTGCTGATAAAATTTACCCACTACGTGAAATTAGCTGCTGAGTTTAAAAAAAGGCATACCCAAATGTTTTCAGCAATCTGCAATCCTGCGTTTTTGCAATTTAAAAACACTGGTTATTCCAACAGACTTTCCATCAAATGAGCTGAAGAGTTTAGTATCATGGATTTTAATATAAAGTTGCCACTTCTGAAAAAGAGTTGAATTTCCGATGGATTTATATATTAACAAATAAAAGACTCTAATGTGCGTGGATGTCTTGTAGCTGCTAAACGATTTGGGGAAACTATTGATACTGGAAGATGAGATTTAGATTTTCTTAATGGTATGCTTTATATTTTTCATATCAAAATGGGCTGGCGAAAATAGGTACTCATAAAGCAGCAGATTTAAAAACAATGATAATTTATAATTTTTCTCAGATGACTTTCTGCCTGATAAATTTTAAACTATTGTAATGCTCATTACTTAGATTTGGTAATTATTTCAGGTTGATAAGATATTTTAATTAGGTAAAATCAAAGAGGTTATAATACACCATATTTTTCCTGGTATCTTTTTAATTCTGAATCTGTTTTTTTTAAAAGTTTTTCCAAAAGTAATATTTTGTCCTCATATAGATTTTTTTCAGTGTTACTTGAATTTGATGTATTGGTGTTTCGATTAAAACTGTCTTTTGTATTATGATAGTTATTGAAATAACGCTGGCTGTCAAATCGTATAATATCTTCTATTCTTACTTCCAATATGTGGGCAATCTTTTGTAAATTAGCGTAACTCAAATCTGTCTTGCCTGTTTCAATTTTGCTGTATCCTGCCTGAGTCATTCCAAGCCTTTGGGCCATATACTCTTGAGTGTAATTTCTTAATTCTCTGATGCTCTTAATCTTGTTCTTTATCGAAGGAAGCATATAATAGTGGCGGCAGGAGTAAAGCGCTTTTTGTTGTTATGTTTTTTTTAAAAATTAACTCATATAGAGTGATTTAACTTATGAGTAATACAAAAAACTATGGGGAAAAAACTTTTGATCTTGAGAACGAATATTTCCTTTTAGTCTTTATGATTTATGCATTTTAAGATCTCATCCTTCTTTTTAGTTAATGATAGTGCAAAGAAAATTTTTTATATCATTAGAAGCAATAACATATGTTATCATTTTATTTTAAAGTTTCTTATCGGCATACTTTAATCTGCTTAAATGAACAGCACTAATATTTAGATAAGAGGCAATATAATGCTGTGGGACACGTTCGAGTATCTTTGGAAATTTAGCATTCATGCTATTGTATCTTTGAAGAGGTGTTTGTGTGTATAATGCTTTAATTTTATCATTAATCATAAAGAAATGGTCCTCAGCAATTAATCTGCCTAATTTTTCACCGTATCTGAGTTTATTGTAAAGATCTTGAAGCATTTCAGGAGTAATGACAATAACTGTGGTATCTTCCATTGCCTGAATTGAAAAGCTTGAGGGAATGGACTTTAAGAAACTTTCGTAATCTGTGGCAAAATTATTTTCTGCAGAAAAATGAAATACCTTTTCCTGGTCATCATGATCGATATAGTAAATCCTGAGCAGGCCGCTCACAACAAATAAAATGCTTTTACAGATTGTCCCTTGATGCAGAACAATATCTTTTTTGTTAATATGCTGGACATTAAAAACAGATGAACAATGTTCCCATTCTAAATCGTTAATTTCGATATAATTTAAAATCAGCTGGCGTATACTTTTAAAATTGTTACACATCTTTATGCGGAGCAGTTAATTACTATAATTTGTGGATTGATAATCTATGTTAATAATAGATAGGATAAATTAGAATAAAAGTATTTTAATCTTTAACATTATTATCTTTGACAGACAGAATATCATAAAGTACATCACTTCATATAAAAACTTGATAATTCATTGCACGTTAATTAAAATATCTTTAAGGATAAGGCCTTTATTTAGCTGTAGATGACCTGCATTTCTTTTATGGGGAAATATGCCCAAAAATAGTATTTAAAGACAAATTCCCATCTTAGTAAAAACTTAAAACTATCCCAAAATATTCATAATCTAACTTTGTTTTTTTCTGCAGAATTCCTCAACGGATTTACAGCATGCTCCATAGGGTAAGAGCTTTAGAATGAGTCTTAATTGAGGTTGAAAAGCAGAAAAATAGTTAAAACTATTGTAGGTTTGTCGCAAAAACAGAAAAGTATAGTTCATGGTAAGAATTATACAGGGATATAGTGATAAAATAGGTAATAGTATGTTTGAAGAGAGTGATGGAGAAATTACACCAATAGAACTAAAAGAGCTGGTTAATTTTTTGCCTTACCCTATTATGGTTTTCCAAATTGAGGATCATGAATATAGAAAATTTTTCCTGAACGAGAAATTTTTAAAACAAATTGGGTATAGTCTGGATGAGATTCCTACCCGCGAAAGTTTAGCCGAACTTATTTACCCTAATGAATCCTATAGAAGCGAGATTTTTGCCGAATGGAGAACACAGGAGAAAAATGTTCAGGAAACCGGAAAAGGGTTTATAAAAATGAAAGCCTGCCTGAGCTGTAAGTCAGGAGAAAAAAGATGGTTTGAAATTAAAGCTTCTGTGATTAATGATCTTCAGATTATTGCTTTTGTAGATATCAACAGTGATGTTATCCTGCATGAGAAACTAAAGCAGGAAAAGCTTAATAATCAAAGGATGCTTTCCATCTTAGGTCATGATCTGCGGGGCCTTATTGCTAATCTGTTTTCGATCTCATCCCTGGCTGGGCAATCTGAAATTTCCCATGGTGAATTTATTTCCATGCAGCAGATGATACGTGAGGAATCTGCTGAGGTTCTCGAATTACTGGAAACTACATTTAACTGGGCGAGATTGAATTTTAATAATATTGAGCCTAAGATTGCAGGTATTGATTTTACGGTTTTATTAAATAGTGTACTAAAGATATATAAGTACGCTTTAGAGGGGAAAAATCTAACTGTTACTGCAGCTGTTGAAAAGCTAAACAATATAGAAAATGATTATGAAGTTTTGACAATCATAATTAGAAATCTTATATCAAATGCAATTAAATTCACTCCAAAAAATGGATTAATATTCATAGATGCCACTGAAGATACCCTGACAATATCTGATAATGGTATAGGAATGACACAGGATATGGCTGATGCTGTACTGAGAAGAGGTTATGAGTCCAGAAGAGGAACCTGCAATGAAAAAGGAATAGGTCTGGGCCTGCAGCTGGTGATGAGTCTGGCTGAAAAAATAAATTGCGACATTAAAATAAAAAGTGAGGTTGCTAAGGGCACAGCTGTTACGATCGTTTTTGGATCAAAATAATTTCAGTCCTACTGGATGGCCCGGTTCCGATTTAAAGAGTAAGAATTTGATCAGGAAAACCTTCACGCTCATCTTTACAGTTCAGTGTTTCAAAGGCAGTAAAAATTCTTTGTGCCAATACAGCATCATGTTGTTATTTGCTTTTAAATAAAAAATAAACCAATGAAATTTAAAGCTGTTAGGGACATTGCTTAGAGTTGTAATTGAAAAAGTTCCTTTTTTTAGTAACTTTTAAAGTCATCAAAAAAATAGTTATGGCGCAACGATTATTTAATTGTCTTTTGTTTTATGAAATTCAATAAGTTCGATTAAACAGCCGATCATGTTTTCGTACCTTTTAGAACCTAAGACTTTTTTGTACTTTTGAGATAGCTCCTCAGCATCTTTTTTAAGCATATCAAGTAAAACTCTTCCTTTTTCAGTAAGGTAGATCATAATGGACCTAGCGTCAGTTTCGTTTTTAACATTGTAGACTTTCCCTAATTGTTCAAGCTTTATAAAAAAATTGCATTTCAAATGCGGTATCAGGTTTTCCCAGAGTTACCAGAGCAATGTTGTAATTGTTAAAAACGGCTGGATTGATTCATTTTTTATAGCGGGTAGCTTTCAAAGTTTGCTGTTTTTTAAATAAAAATTACCAGGGAAATACTGTGCTTTCGACATGGGCCCCGTTCATAAATAAGGTTATTTTCTTGATTATTTCAGGATGTTTAGAAGAGACATCCTGTTTTTCCTGAGGATCAGAACTTAAATCGTATAAGGCTATAGGTTCTTTTTTATCTTTTAGGAGATTTAAGCGGATACCTTTCCAATTGCCATATCGAACGGCTTGTTTTCCTCCTTCTTTATGAAATTCCCAGTAAAGGTAGTCATGTTTTTTTTGATTTTTATTCCCCTTAAGAGTATTTAAAAAAGAAATGCCGTCAATAGTATCAGGATTTTTAATACCCGCTATTTCGGAAAAAGTAGGAAGGATGTCCCAAAAAGCACCAATGAAATCGCTTTGCTGCCCGGGCTGAATAACTTTTGGCCATTTGGCCGCAAAAGGCACCCTGATGCCTCCTTCATACAAATCACGTTTTATACCTCTGAAGCCGCCTGCACTATTGAAAAATTCAGGATCTCCTCCTCCTTCAACATGAGGGCCGTTATCGCTGGTAAATATGATTAGTGTATTTTCTTCCAGTCCAAGTTCCTTTAATTTTTCTGTAATTTGACCAACATAAAGATCCAAACGAGTTACCATAGCGGCATATGCTGCATGGGGATAGTTTTGGGAAGCATATCCGGTGGGCTTTGCATCTTTTCCATAATCAAAACCTTTAAAAGGTTTTTCTGTAAATTTTTCTTTATAGTAGTCAAAGATACTGTCTTCAGGTACAAGAAGTTCTGCATGCGGCAGTATGTAAGCTAAGTACAGGAAAAAAGGCTCTTGTTTGTTTTTGTCAATAAATGTCAATGCTTCGCGCTGGATCAAATCGGGTGCATATTCTTTATTGTACTGTAATGCTCCATTTCCTTTAAGGGGTACCTTTTCATTATTGTTCCACAGATGATCAGGGTAATAACGGTGTGCAAGGGATTGACAGTTATATCCGAAAAAAGTGTCGAATCCCTGATTGTTGGGATCACCTTCTGAACCAACGAATCCAAGCCCCCATTTACCAAAAGCCCCTGTTGTATAGCCAGCTTTTTTTAAGATTTCAGCTGTTGTTATTTCATTCTCTGAAATAGGATATTGTCCTTCGGGTTCAACGCCTAAATTATCACGTATAACAGTATGGCCCGTATGCTTGCCTGTCATTAAGGAACACCTCGAAGGGGCGCATACAGCTGTACCTGCGTAGAATTGGCTCAATATGATTCCATCTTGTGCCAAGCGGTCCAAATTTGGGGTTTTTATTAATTTTTGTCCATTGAACCCTACATCGCCATATCCAAGATCATCTGCCAGGATGAAAATAATATTGGTTTTTTTTTCCTGTCCTGAAATTGTTGTTTTACTGCTGATAACCAAGAGTGCCAGTAATAATAATATGTTTTTTTTCATCCGGATTTTTTTTGATCAGCCTTTTTGTGTTATACTTAAGGCTGTATTTTTCAATTAAAAAAGTAGTACTTATTCCGTAATCCAAATAGTAAAGAATCAATACTTTGAAATACTTACAGTTTAGTGTTTTTGAAATGTTAAGACTGATATTTCCATAAACATAGCAATAAAGCTATTGGAAGGAATGTCGTTTTTTTGAGCTCTGATTTCTTTCTCTTATATTTTGATACTGTCCTGCAAATTAGAAATAAAATTCGACAGGCAATAATTTAATAATCAAAACAAGATATCAAAAGGCTGAAATTTATTGATGCTATTCTTTTTTTTCTTATTCTTTTTAAAAGTTCTCTTTTAATACACTTAGAATCGTAATTGGAGAAAAATAAATCAGCTGTATAGTTTATGGTAATACCTTTATGGATCAGGACAGAATAAAGTGCTTTTGAATAACAATCTTAAATTTTTAAAGGTGAAAAGATCGATCGTAAAGCGAGAAATTATGATTTCCCTGATATATTGTCTTAAGAAAAGAAAATTCCCTGGTCCAGGGCCTTTTGGTAAGCAATTTTATTAAATGAATATAAGTAAGGGGGACGATGACCTTGTGTAGATTTGGTCTCTCCAAGTTTTTCGATTATGCCTAAGGAAAGCAGTTTTCTGGAAAAATTTCGATCATCCATTTCTCTTCCTAAAATTGTCTGGTATAATATACGGATTTCGGGTAAAGTGAATTTTTCAGGGAGCAGTTCGTAACCAATCGGGAAGTGATATATATTATGTCTTAAAGCTTTGACTGCTTCGTAAATAATTTGATCATGATCATAAAGCAAGGTAGGCAAGTCATTGATATCATACCATTTTACTTCTTCCTCAAGATCATTTTTATTGATATCGACTTTTGAGAATTCTGTCAGCGTGTAAAAACCAACTGTAGCAAACTGATCAAAAAGCCAGTGATTTTTTTTAATTGTGACACCGCTTAATTTAGCTAGAGATTCCGGTGTAAAAAAAACACTCTTGTTTCTTCCGGGTTTACTAAAGATTTTAAATTGTTTAAGATAAAGATTGGAAATGCCAGTTCGTTGTATTGCAACACGGTCAGCAGCTGTTTCTACATCCTCAGTTTTTTTTATGTAACCTCCCGGGAGCATCCAAGGTGTTATGTAGGGATTTTTTACCAGTAAGACTTTTAATTCTTTATTGTGATAACCAAAAATTACATTATCAATGGTTAAATTTTTTAAAAAATCATTATTTTCCTGGGTGTGAAATTCTAACTGCTCAAAAAGCTTGTGTGTTTTATCAATCATAAAAACAAATTTTAAAAAAAAGGTGAATAAAAAACAAGAGTAAATTTATAAAGAAATGTTTAGTATGGCTGGTGGGCTATTAAAACGTAATTCAATCTAGAGTCTTGTTAATTTTTCTACAGTGCTTTATTGGATTTGCAAATATAGAGAGTATATTAAATTAAGCAGCATTTTATTACTTTAATTCTTTTGTGGTGGTTATCCTGATCCAGCATAATATAATTTTTTAGTTCGGTCAAATGTCAATATTATTATAGGGGCAATTTTTTTTACTGCTCATGGTTCTGTTTGTTTTTACATGAAGTGTGAAAATTAATGAGCTTTTTACCTGGATCTTGTGTAGCTTTTTTGAGATAACCATTACCATGTACTTAAATTATCCCTGTTATCTGGATTTCTAATTCTTTGGATTAGCATAAGAGATTTGAAGCCTGTAATTTAAGCCATTGATCTCCTTTTTCTTTAAAAGAGCAGAGGTAAAATTTTTAGTTTTTTTTTCCATAATTTTTATCATTAAGTGTTTATCGGTAAGTTTTAGTTCTCAATATGGTTATTATTTCCAAAATATAAGAATAATATACTGTCTTATTTAAAGCTCAATTATTTTTTATTGAAGATTTATTGTAAAAATTAGCAATACGTTTATTTAACGGAAAGGTTTTTTTATTTTTTGAATATAATATTGAAAAATGTGTAAAAATTTATATTATGTATTTAAAATTATGGTTTTAATTTTTATTTATATAAAAATAAGATACCTTTACGTCATATTAACGTATTGTAATTTGTGTTAATACAAGATAATCTAACCCGAAATTAAACCAAACAAAAATTGCATGAAACAAATTGTTATGAGATCGATTTTATTGTTGTGCTGTTTTCTTATCACCCAGTTTAAGGCAGCTGGACAAGAAATAAAAGATTCTATTTCTACTTCTAAAGAGTCAGAAACAAAAAATGTAAAAGAAAGAGATACAAAAAACAGGAACGTAATGCTAAGCGCAGAGAGCGCCACTACGCCTCGTCAGCTTAATATAGGTCTTCCTTTCTCGGGAGATATTTTGATTTTAGAAAATGATATCCCTGTAGTGTATAGTTTTTGGACGCAGATTCCAACAACTGCATGGCGATATGACAGTACATTGGGAAGAACCAGCCTGATGTCATTTCAAGATGGAGCACTAACCTATGGTAAGGTTGGTTATATCGTAACGTCTTGGGACAGAGAACCAGGCAGTAAGTTTAAAGGATTTGCTTCAACTTATGTCAATAATTTTGGAAGTTTCAGGTATGATGCTTCCATTAGCGGGCCAATTGGAGAAAAAGGTTGGGGATATATGTTTGGAATTAATGAGACCTATGACCGTGGAAGCGGGATGGATTTTAAATTCACCCCATATCAGGATCGTGTGGAAATGTTCAAGGTTGGTGTAAGCAAGAAATACAAACAAGGTAATGTAAGGTTTTACTATAAACATGCCACTGCTAAACCGGTTTTGGGAGTTTATAATCCTCTGGTATATGAGGGTAATGGTAAATACAAAGCCGCCGATGGTTTTTCTTTAGGCAGGGATTCTTATATTGTAAGAGATGGATTGTTCCCTTATTATGACAATAATACCGGCGAAGCAAAGATGGGTGATCTGAATTCTGACCAAGCTTCAAAAAATATTACAGATGCACTTTACATAACAGGAGAGCATAGGTTTAAAAATGGCATGAAACTTAATTATTCCAATATGTATATGAATTCTAAAGCAGCCTTTACCATTCAGTATCCTATTAGTTTAATGGTACAGGATCCCGATCAGAGAACGCAGGGAGAAGTCTATACATACAATGGAACTAATAATAATTATAATGGTTCGGTACAGTTAGTGTCTGCGCAGTATTATCCACAAGTAGAAATAAATACTTTTATATCCAGAGCAGAGCTTACTAAAAAAGTAAAAGAACATAATTTGAGATTGGGAGCAACCTACCAATATTATAGAGCACCTGAGGTATCTTATGGCGGGCTGTATTATCAGACTGTAGAACCAAATCCGCAGCGTTTGGATCGTTATCAGGATATAGGGGTTCCGGGGTATTTGTATCCGGTAACTAAGGATGGCTTACTGCCTTCTCAGGGAATAGGTTCTTATAAATTATCTTCAACTAAAAAATTAGCGCTTTATGCATCAGATGATTTTAAATTTAACAGATGGCTCGATGCAAGTTTTGGATTTAGAATAGAAAGACAGGATGATCATGAAATTAGAAGTCCTTACATCAATCAGTTTATTAATGACAGACCTTTAATAGACAGGAGGTTTGATAACAACTGGAATAAAGTTGGAACAGCAAGTGTTGTGGCGAAAGTTACCAACCATTTTGGTTTATTGGCTGATGTTACTTATAATGATTGGTACAGCCGTTATTGGGATTATGCTGAGGATCAAAAAGACAGTAATGGTAATCCATTGCCAGGAGCAATTCAGGATCAGGCACTTGGAAACAGACAAATTGTTCTCAATGCCGGAGGCGGTATCTATTGGAATCATGGAAATCTTTTTAGCATTGTTTCAAAAGTTACCAGAATACAAAAGAATAATAATATAGCATCACAGTCTATAGTAAACCCGGCTAATACACAAGAACAGGCAGTTTTTAACCCTATTTTTTATGATATATCAACCATTGGATGGACAACCGATATTGTATCACAACCTTTTAAAAACTTTAATATCCATTATTTGCTAACAGTTCAAAATCCTCAATATAAGAATTACGCTTACAGTGCCTTTGGGGAATCATACAATTATACTAATTCAGTAATTCCTGAATTATCTAAAGTATTGATGGAAATTGATCCCAGCTACTTTATGATGAAGGGAGATTTGAAATTATGGCTGAGTCTTAGATACTATGGGAAACAATATGGTAATGCGACCAATGCCTTTGCATACAATGGATGGTGGGAGAGTTTTGGAGGAGTAAATTTCAAAATGAGCAGGAGTGTAGATCTTGGACTGCAGGTGGTAAATATTCTTAACCAAGGCGGTATAAAAGGAGCCCTAGTGGGAGCTGATCAGATTACAGATGCTTCTTCTTATATTGGAAGGAAGATTGTTGCTGGTGCCATTAGACCAAGAACTTTAGAACTAACCGTTAATTTTAAGTTTTAAAATAATAATTCAATTACAAATAAATAATTTTAATTTCAAACATTATGAAAAAGTTAAGTCAAACATTAATAATCGCTTTTGTATTATTTGCAGGTGTAGCTGCTAATGCGCAGTCAAAAACTGAAACAGAAAATTTTTATATCGGAAAATGGAAACTCATGGTTTTTGGATTGCCCAATGGTGATACCGAGATGATTCTTAAAATTGAGAAAAAAGACGGAGAACTTACTGGGACTATTGGTGCAGGAAATGGTAGCGATACACCTCTTAGCAAAGCGGGTATTAACAAGAATACATTGGAGTTCAATTTTATTGGTAATGGCTTTAATGTACCGGTTTATCTTGATAAAAAAGGGGATAAAAAGGTAGAGGGAAGTATGAATGATATGTTCGATATCCAAGGTACTAAGATTGAATAATAGAAAAAGAATTAAATCTTAAGTAATGCTGCCCATTAACAGGGGCAGCATTGCCTTAATACGCTTTAATTGATCAATATGTAAAAACACCATGTTATGAAGTTTATAGATTTACGTTTTTTTTTAGCTTTTTTTTTGATGCACCTGACGGTATTTTCCCAGCAACAAAATGGCAGGGATATTTGGCTCAAACCTGCGGAGTTTAATATCCAGTCATTTAAAAGTCCTGCGTTGCAATATGCTCCTTTTACACGCTGGTGGTGGCCGGGAAATGATGTAACAAAAGAAGAGATTAAAAGAGAATTAGGTCTTTTTGAAAAAAATAATATAGGAGGAGTAGAGATTCAGCCCTTTGCACTTGTTTTTCCAACCAAAGGAACCGGACGTGCGGATCGAATAATGAGTTATGATACCCCCTCGTATTATGATAATTTGAAATTTACTTTAGAAGAAGCTTATAAAAAAGGTATAACTGTTGATCTCACAGATGGCAGCGGATGGCCTCCCGGAGGGCCACATATTAAAAAAGAAGATAATAATTTAACACTGCAGTATGGTATTGCTGATATTGCTGAGAACTCAAATTCTCCAATTGCTGTGCCAAGAGCACTTCGTGGAGATGATGACACGGCCAGACTAGTGGCACTTCTTGCAGTTAAAATTGCCCAGGATACTACAGCGGTAAATAATACTTTCATAGTGGATGCTAAAAGCATTACTAATATTACTTCCAGGATTAAGGATAATAAATTCTTATATCCCACTAAAGGAAAATCTTGGAAAGCCATTGCACTATGGTCAGTTCCTACTAAAGAAACTCCGATGATTATTGCAAAACGCGATGCGGGATTTGTATTTAATCATTTCGACTCTACAAAAGTCAAAAAAAATTATGATTATCTCTTTGGTCCGAGAACAGGACTTGATTCCTACTACGGGAAATCCCTTAGGGCTATTTTTGATGACAGTTATGAATTTAAAGCCAGCCGTCATTTTTCAGATGATTTTATTTCTGAATTTAAAAAGAGAAGAAACTACGATATTACATCCTATCTCTTAGCCAATATGTGGTATGGTTACAACAACATGTATGATAGGATGGCTAAGCCTGGAATGAAACCCGATTTTAAACTATCAAGTGAAGATTGGCGATTACGCTATGATTATGATTTAACCCTAAGTGACTTATTGGGAGATAACTTTTTAAGGGCAGCGGAGAATTGGACCAATAGCCGCGGCATGCTGCACCGAACACAGCCTTATGGGTTAAATATGGATATTATCGCCTCAGCGGGTCTGGCTTCTATTCCTGAGGTGGAAACGATGTTATTTTCTAAAGGATCAGAGAATGGTTATAAGTTGATTACCTCAGGTGCCCATTTGTATAACCGGCCCCTTATTTCCAGTGAAACGGCTGTCTATATCAATAGGGCCTATATGACTACGCCGCAGAAAATAAAAATGACGGTAGATAAGTTGCTAAGCAGTGGTGTAAACCAGGTTATTTACCATGGAACACCTTATAGTTACTTTCCGGAGGGATATCCAAAAGAGGGATGGTTTCCATTTTATAACTCAGCTTTGGGAATTAATTTTTCTTCTAACCTGAATGAGAATAATCCTTTTTGGCCTTACCTTAAAACAATAAGCCAGTATATTCAGCGGGCGCAGTACATTTTGCAAAGCGGGCATTCAAATGCAGATGTATTACTTTATTACCCTTTTTTAAATTATAGTGAAGAATCCTTTAATCCGAAAGAAGTGCTCATCTCGGGTTATATGAAAGAAACTGAGCCGCCGCTGCCGGCAGAGAATAAAAATATCCCTTATAATAGAATAGAAGATACGCAATGGCTGGAAAAAATTATTCCCCTGATAGACGAACTAAATGCACGAGGTATTACCTGGGACTGGATTAATGATGCCTCTATCCAGGAAATGAGACTCAGCGCCTCAAAGAAACTTACCCTTAGAGGTAATGAATATAAATCTATTGTTCTTTTTGATCTGCCCTATATTCAACTTAAAAGTGCCGAGAATTTAAATAAGATTTCTAAAGAAGGGGGGGCAATTCTTAGTATTGGGAAGTTAGGAGATATTCAGCCTAGTTATTATAAATATAAGGAGAATGATAAAAAGACGCAAAAGGCTATGAAAGCGGTAGTATCTGGAAAGTCTTCGGAGTATATTTCAAATCTTGCCCAGTTGGACCAGTGGGCTTCTAAGCTTGAAATACCAATAAAATACGTTGCTAAAAATGAAAATTTAAGACAAACCAGAAGGAAACTCTCCGATGATTGTTATTCCCAGTTTATTTGGAATGAAAGTAATACCTGGCAGGATATTTCTATAAAAGCTGACCAGCATATTAATTATTACTGGCTTAACGCCGAGGATGGCAGTACTGTAAAGGGTGAGCTTGTAAATGGCACTTACCAGTATAAGCTAGCGCCTTACAGCAGCATCTTTCTATTGAGTTCCAATGTCCCGCAGGAAGCAGAAAAAAAACCGAAGGTAAGGTTCGATCCTGCAATTTCTCAAGAGCTTTTAGATCTTAGAAAATGGGATATAAAATCAGCAGATATATCAGAGAACCAATCCGTTTTATTTGATTGGAAATCTGCTCCAAAATGGAAGTTTAAGGGAACTGCAGAATATACCTCAAATTTTGTATTATCAAAAAAACAAACAAGCAGTCAGTATTTTCTTGATATGGGAACGGTATATTATGCGGCCGATGTTGAACTTAATGGAAAACAGGTAGGTACATCTCTATACCCGCCTTTTGTTTTAGATATTACCTCTTTGGTTAAGGAAGGAGATAATGTGCTCAAAATTAAAATTACCAATGCCCAATACAATGAATTTGTTGGGCAGGGAGAAAATGGAGAACGCGTTTTTAAGAAATTAAAAGGTGCCGAAACAATGAGCGCTGGATTAGTAGGTCCGGTAAAAATTTACGAACAGAAATAAGGATAAAGATGAAAAAAAAAGTCAATATAAGCGCAGTAGTTTTATTATTAGCCTCTCAGCTTTTTGCCCAGCAGCCCCCCAGATTAGGTAAAAACTCCGTGACACAAGTAATAGCTGCAATGACTCTGGAGGAGAAAATAAATTTTGTAAAAGGAATTGGAATGGGGGTTTCCAATGGAGAGAATGGTCCTGTTGCCGGGAGTATTAGTGGCAAAGTAATTGGTGCGGCCGGTGCTACTGCTGCAATTGATCGATTAGGAATTCCAAGTGTCATTGTTGCCGACGGCCCTGCCGGTTTAAGGATTGAACCGGTTAGTATGCCAAATACTCCGGTTAAAAATTTTTCTACTGCATACCCTATCGGTACAGCTATTGCTTCGAGTTGGAATACCGATCTTACTTATCGTCTTGGAAAAGCAATGGGGAACGAAGTTCATGAGTTCGGTGTAGATGTATTATTAGCACCAGGAATAAATATCCAAAGAGATTTGCTTTGCGGACGTAACTTCGAGTATTATTCCGAAGATCCTGTGGTAGCAGGTACTATTGCTGCAGCTTTTATTAAGGGGATTCAATCCAATAACGTGGGGACGTCTATCAAGCATTTTGCAGCAAATAACCAGGAGACCAGTCGTAATTCTATTGATGCTGTTGTTAGTCAAAGAGCCCTTAGAGAAATATATTTAAGGGGGTTTGAAATCGCCATTAAGAAAGCCAATCCCTGGACAGTAATGAGTTCTTATAATAAAATAAACGGGGTATATGCTTCGGAGAATTATGACTTATTGACCAATATCCTTAGAAAAGAATGGGGTTATAATGGAATGGTGATGACCGATTGGTTTGCCGGTCGTAATTATCCAAAACAGGTAAAGGCTGGTAACGATCTGCTGATGCCGGGAAGAATACAGGAAGGGGCAAAGATAAAAGAGGCTATCGAAAATGGCGAGCTCTCCATTGGTGATCTTGACAGAAATATTGAGAAAATTCTTGATTTTATTATAAAAACACCAACATTCAAGAACTATAATTATTCAAATATGCCAGATTATAAAGCCAATGCACAGGCAGCAAGGGAAAGTGCGGCAGAAGGAATGATTCTTTTAAAAAATGAAGCTGCTTTACCTTTTAAGACAAAAAAAATAGCACTTATCGGAAATGCTTCGTATGATACATTTGTTGGCGGCTCTGGAAGCGGAGAGGTAAAATCGGCACATTCAGTTTCTTTTTGGCAGGGATTAGCCAAGGATGGCTTTGAATTGGATGGCGGCCTGAAAGCCATTTATGACTCCTATATCCAGACAGAGAAAGCTGCTCGTCCCAAGAGGATGAGTATTCTGGAAGCAGTTAAGCCCGTTGCTGAGATGGCCCTGGATAATTCTCAGGTTTTAAGACTTGCTAAAAATTACGATGCCGCGATTATTGCCATTGGAAGAAGTGCGGGCGAGGGGGCTGATAGAAGTATTGAGAAAGATTTTAATCTATCAGATAAGGAACGTAACCTTATTGAGCTTACAGCGGAAATTTTTCATAAACAAGGCAAAAAAGTGGTAGTGGCACTCAATATAGATGCTTTGGTTGACGTTGCTTCTTGGGCTGATCTTGTAGACGGAATTCTTATTACCTGGCTGCCGGGTCAGGAAGCTGGAGGAGCTTTCGCCGATATAGTCAGTGGAAAACTCAGTCCTTCAGGACATTTAACCCAGAGCCTGCCCTTTAAATATTCTGATGTTCCTTCTGCGGAAACTTTCCCGGGAGTTCCGGCGAATCGTCCTCAAAAGGCCTATTACAAAGAAGGAGTATATGTGGGCTACCGTTATTATTCAACTTTTGCAAAACCAGTGGCTTACGAATTTGGGTATGGACTTTCCTTTACGACTTTTAATATCATGAATCTAAAGCTCAATACTTCTAATTTTAAAGAGGAAATAACAGCTGATGTTACAGTGAAAAATACAGGAAAAAATCCAGGGAAGGAAGTCGTTCAGCTTTATATTTCTGCTCCTGGAAAATCAATGGATAAACCTGAAAAGGAACTCAAAGCTTTTGAAAAAACAAATCTGTTAAATTCTGGAAAATCTCAAGATATAAAATTTACAATTAATGCTCAGGATCTGGCTTCTTTTGATACTAAGCGTTCTGCCTGGGTTGTAGAGCCAGGAGTTTATCAAATAAAAATAGGTAATTCAAGCAAAAATATTTTACAAACTAAGAGCTTCAAAATTGACAAAGAAATTGTTGTGGAAAAAGTAAATGATGTTTTGAAACCTGAGGAGAGTTTTGATGAATTAAAAAGTAACCTGAATTAAAAGAGGCCTATTTACCCTTAGTAAAGCAAGTAGGAGACAGCAATACATAAGATTAAATAAAGAACGGCCAATAGAGTGTTTTGATATTTTCTTGAGCAATTGTATTGAATTGTCCAATTAGCTGAAAGGTAAAATACTGCTCTTGAAAGGTTTCTCATAATGCGGGCTTGTTGATAGCTGCGGCTTTTCAAGTAATATAAAAGCGGAAATTAATGAGTAAAAAAATCATTCAATCAAAAGCATGCATTTGCCGCAGCTTTTATTAGTTAGAAGTGCAGGTGTCAGACTATTGGATAAACAAGTAAAAAGTAAAAACATGAAAAAGATTATTTTTGCAATTCTATTGATCTCATTTGGATTTGTAAGGGCACAGACAAAATACGATTTAAAGAAGAATATTTCTTACTATACTGAGAGTGCTTCCCAAAAAGATGCTTATATAAAGTCGCAATGTACCCTCGATATTTATTATCCGGTAAATAAGAAAAATTTTGGTACTGTTGTTTGGTTTCATGGGGGTGGACTCACCAGTGGTGAAAAAGAAATCCCAAAAGAACTGGTCGAAAAAGGTTTTGCTGTTGTTGCTGTTGAATATCGCTTGTCCCCCAAAGTAAAAGCTCCTGCTTATATTGAAGATGCAGCTGCAGCTGCAGCCTGGGTCTTCAATCATATCGCGGAATATGGCGGAAATCCAAACTCCATAATCATTTCAGGTCATTCAGCTGGTGCTTATCTGGGTATGATGATTACACTAAACAAAGCCTATTTACAAAAGTATAATATTGATGCCAATAAAATAGCGTCCTTAGTTGCACTAAGCGGTCAGACAATTACACATTTTGCCATAAAACAAGAAAATGGGATGAAACCTGAACAGCCCCTCATTGATGAGTATGCACCCCTTTATTGGGTAAGAGGAGATCTCCCTCCTTTTGTTTTGATAACCGGTGATGCTGAATTGGAAATGTACGGTCGTTATGAAGAAAACGCGTATCTCTGCCGTATGCTTAAACTTTATGGCCAGCAGGAAGTAAAGCTCTTCAAGTTAGACGGATTTAATCATGGAACTATGGTTGGACCAGCACTTTCTTTACTTGTTAAAGAAGTATCACGAATTAGTAGAATAAATAGTAATATGTAATTTTGAGGGGGCCTGGTGACCAATTCCAAGATAGCAACGAGCGTCAGGTTAAAAGATGTCATCTTTTTTCTCTATGAAAAAACGAAATGTTTTTTTGGTTAAATAAAGAACAGTTACTATGTGCATTTGCTCAATTGTTTGCTCGTGGTCATTCTTAATGTTTCTTTAATGCAGAATACCAATGCGCTCCCCAGAGGGCTATATAGGCTGGAAAAATAAAATAATCGGCTTAGTTTGATAAAACACTTAAATGCATATAAAAATGAAATATTATCTAAATTACAAAGCAGTCGGTTTACTTGTCCCGGTTTTTTTGTTTATGCTTAACTTTTTGAATGCTCAGCAGCAAAGACCACCCTTTAATATTGATTTGCTGACAAAAAGAGAGGATCCCGCTATGCATTCAAAGCCTTTTGATATTAAAGATACTATTTACGATCCTTTTATCCGGGTTTTTCTGCCTGAGAAAAAAATGGCTTCAACAAGAGCTGTATTGATATGCCCCGGAGGAGGTTATGCTATGGTAGCTTCGGGACATGAGGGGTACAGATGGGCTGAATATTTTAATCCGAAAGGGGTGGCTGTAATTGTACTTAAATACAGGCTTCCCAAAGGGAACTGCAAAATTCCTGTTTCAGATGCAGAGAATGCCTTACAGATGGTAAAAGATAGTGCCAGGGTGTGGAATATCAATCCGGATGATGTTGGTATAATGGGCTTCTCAGCAGGAGGACATTTAGCTTCTACTGTAGCAACACATACTTTAGCTCCATTAAAACCTAAGTTTCAAATATTGTTTTATCCGGTAATTACGATGGATAAAGACTATACGCATATAGGTTCACATGATAATTTATTGGGTAAAAATCCCACCGCTCAACTCGAAAATTTATTCTCAAATGAGAAGCAGGTTAATACCGGGACACCGCCGGCTTTTGTGATACTTGCCGCCGATGATAAAGTAGTACCGCCTGCTAACGGTATTAATTATTTTCAAGCATTAATAAAAAATAATATATATGCTGCCTTGCATGTTTATCCCACCGGAGGTCATGGCTGGGGTTTTAGTAAGCGGTATAAATTTCACTCAGAGACATTAAATGAACTTTCGCTATGGTTAGAAGGTCTATGAAATTTGTAATAATTAATGTGTTATCAAATAAAAAAACATTTGCAGGTGTATAAAAATGTAAAAAAAAAGTATAGACCAACAATTTTAAAATAATTAATGATATTGTGTTATGACAATATTGCAGATAAAAACTGATATGAAAAAATCAATTACTGTATTGCTATTACTAATGTGCGTCAATTTGATGCAGTCGCAAAAAATAGATTCTAGTATTCTTACCAAAAACTGGCGTGCTTTCTGGATTGCTTCATCGGAAGGAAACGATACGGATTATGGGGTATATCATTTTCGCAAAATTATTACACTAGCTCAGAAGCCTGCACGCTATGATGTGCATGTTTCAGCCGATAACCGCTATAAATTATTTATAAACGGCAGGCTGGTTTCCCTTGGACCGGCACGCAGTGATTTGAATAACTGGAAATTTGAAAGCCTGGATATTGCGCCCTATCTACAGGCAGGAGAAAATAGTATAGGCGCTTTGGTATGGAACGAAGGAAAATATAAAGGAGCCAGTCAAATTTCTGCGCGTACAGCATTTATTATGCAGGGAAATACCGATAAAGAAGCCGACGTTAATACAAATTCAAGCTGGGACTGCGAAAAAGATAATGCCTATAGTGCTTTGGAACAAAAAATTTTCGGTTACTACATAGCAGGAGCCAGTGAAGCTGTAGATATGAATAAACAGTCAGATGCCTGGTTGAATATAAATTATCAATCAGATAACCTAAAAAAGGCAAAGCAGATCTCTATGGGGGTTCCTAAAGGGATTTATACAGTTGTGGATAGTCCCTGGATGCTGGTTCCTTCTGATTTACCCCAAATGGAAAGAACTTCACAGCGTTTTTTAAAAATAAGATATGCAAAAGGTTTAACGGTTCCTAAGCTATTTCCCGCCAAACAGGCCGAAGTTAAAATTCCGGCAAACAGTACTGTCAGTCTGCTTTTGGATCAAACCTTCCTTGTTAATGCTTATCCGGTATTAGAATACAGCAAAGGAAAAAATGCGTCCGTTACTATTCAATATGCTGAGGGGCTCTTAGATAATAAAAATGTAAAAGGAAACCGAAATGAAATTGAAGGAAAAAAAATGATCGGCAGAAAAGATAGTATTATATGTAATGGTCTTGAAAACCAGGTTTATACAACTCTTTACTGGCGGACTTACCGCTATGTGCAGCTGGATATTAAAACGCAGTCGGATCCGCTTGTAATTAAAGATATATACGGAGTATTCACCGCTTATCCTTTTAAAAATAATGCCGTTTTTAGTTCAAACAAACCACTTCTGGACAGTATTGTCCAGATAGGCTGGCGTACAGCGCGGCTCTGCGCTGAAGAAACCTATATGGACTGCCCATTTTATGAGCAGCTGCAGTATGTTGGTGATGCACGAATTCAGGCAATGGTTTCATATTTCAACAGCGGTGACGATCGTTTGGCTAAAAATGCGGTCAATCAGATTGACGAATCCCGTTTATCAGACGGATATACACAAAGCCGCTATCCTACAACAGGAAAAAGTATTATACCTACATTTTCGCTTTTGTGGATTGGTATGGTATCCGATTTTTACCATTACCGCCGCGATGATGATTTTGTTAGATCTAAATTGCCGGGGATAAGACAGGTACTGTCTTTTTTTGATCAATATAAACAGGAAGACGGCACACTAAAAAATGCACCTTACTGGAATTTTGTGGATTGGCCTGAAGGAAATACCCGTGGCTGGAAGCAGGGTATGGCACCTGTAAGTCTTTCGGGGAATTCAGCGGCTAATGATCTTTATTTGCTCTATGGTTATCAGTTAGCAGCAGAAATGGAAAATGGTTTAGGTAATAAGGGGATGGGAGAAGAATATCACTTAAAAGCAGAACAGCTTAAAAAAAGTATCCTAAAGAATTATTGGGATGAAACAAAGAAAATGTTTGCAGATAACACCGATAAAAAATCATATTCGCAGCAGGTGAACACATTTGCGATTCTAACCAAGTCATTAGAAGGCGAAAAGGCAGCAGAACTGTTTCGCAAAATGATCAACGATGAAAGCATTACAAAAGCGTCAATTTATTTTCAGTATTATCTCAATCAGGCAATGGCGCAAGTAGGAGAAGGAAACCAATATCTAAATCATTTGGGTATATGGAAAAAAAACATCAGTCTTGGAATGACAACATGGGGCGAAGATTCCCGGGTTGAGAATACCCGTTCAGATTGTCATGCCTGGGGAGCTAGTCCCAACATAGAGTTTTTCAGGATAGTTTTGGGGATAAATTCAGATATACCGGGTTTCTCTAAGGTTAGAATTGAACCTCATTTAGGAGACTTACAAACTGTATCGGGTGAAATACCCCATCCAGAGGGTAAAGTAAGCGTAAAGTACAAGATTGTGCAGGGGATGCTTCATGCTCAGATCAATCTGCCGCTAGAGATCACAGGGATTTTTATATGGAAAGAAAAGAGTTATCCATTAAAAGGAGGTATAAATAATTTAAAGATCAAATAATATCAGAAACAGGATGAAACTCAAACCAGTAAAATCGGCAATTACTGCAATCTTGTTATGCTGCACTATAATGGGATTTGCACAAGGAGAAAAGCATAAGTTTGCCTTTCAAGATACAAGTTTATCCTTTGAAGAGCGGGTTGAAGATTTAGTATCAAGAATGACTTTGGAAGAAAAAGTCGCTCAGATGCTAAATAAGGCACCCTCCATTGAACGCCTGGATGTTCCTGCCCATGATTGGTGGAATGAAGTTTTACATGGTGTTGCCCGATCCCCGTTTAACGTAACGGTATATCCCCAGGCAATTGCTATGGCAGCAACCTGGGATACCGAGGCTTTGAAAATTATGGCTGATTATGCAGCAACTGAAGGCAGAGCCATTTATGAACAGAATATGAAAAACGGAAAGTCCGGCCAGCGTTATACAGGATTAACATACTGGAGCCCGAATGTTAATATTTTTAGAGATCCGCGCTGGGGCAGAGGACAGGAAACTTATGGAGAGGACCCCTATCTTACTGCCATGATGGGAAAAGCATTTGTTGAGGGACTTCAGGGGGATGATCCAAAATATTATAAAGCTGCAGCATGTGTTAAGCATTACGCCGTTCACAGCGGCCCGGAAAAATTGCGTCATGTCTTTGATATAACGCCTTCTGATTATGATATGTGGAACACCTATCTGCCTTCTTTTAGGGAATTGGTGGTTAATGCCAAAGTAGCAGGAGTGATGTGTGCCTATAATGCTTATCAAAGTCAGCCCTGTTGCGGAAATGATTTACTTATGACAGATATACTTCGAAATCAGTGGAAATTTAAAGGCTACGTAACTTCAGATTGCTGGGGTATCGATGACTTTTATAAAAATCATAAAACACAGCCTGATGCTGAGTCTGCTTCGGTTGACGCAGTGATGCATGGGACAGATATTGAGTGCGGTACAGCTGCATATTATACTCTTGTTGATGCTGTAAAATCAAATAAAATTACCGAAAAACAAATTGACGTATCGGTGAAACGGCTTTTTATGGTGCGTTTTAAGCTGGGATTCTTTGATCCCCCATCCATGGTGAAGTATGCCAATACACCAATCACAGAATTGGAAAGTGATCCTCACAAGGCTCAGGCATTAAAAATGGCCAGAGAATCTATAGTATTGCTTAAAAATGCGGGCCATGTTCTGCCTTTAAAAAAGAATATCCGTAAAATAGCGGTGGTTGGCCCCAATGCCGACAATGAGGCTGCCGTTTTGGGTAATTACAATGGAGTACCATCCCAAATTAAAACTGCATTAAAAGGGATTCAGGATAAACTAGGGGAAAATGTTGAAGTTTTTTACCAAAAAGGCGTTAATTATACAGATGCTGACCTGCTCGAGGCTGAGGATATAAGTAAATTATGTTCTGTTGATGGAAAAAAAGGTTTTAAGGCTGAGTATTTTGATAATACATCGCTTTCGGGATCTCCAGTGCTTACCAGAATGGAAGATCAGCTCGATAATTTCTGGCAGGAGGGAGAAGCAATAACCCCAATATTGAAAGCCTATAATTTTTCGGCACGTTACACCACTGATTTTATTTCTGACAGAACCGATGAAATTACTTTTGAGCTGGTAGCTGATGATGGTTTTCAATTCTATGTAGACGGCGTACTGCTAATAGGTGCCTGGGCAAACAAATCAGGTGAGATAAAAAATGCTAAGCTGAAAATAGAGAAGGGCAAAACCTATCACATCGAAATAAGATACAAACAAAAAGATGGAAAAGGGTCTATCAGACTAGCTGCAGGTAAATATCAGAAGATGGATTTTAAAGCAATGGCCAATAGATTAAAAGATGCTGATGCTATTGTTTACATTGGAGGTATTTCCCCTCAGCTTGAAGGGGAAGAGATGCCGGTGAATTATCCCGGCTTTGATGGAGGTGACCGCACTTCAATACTTTTGCCTCAGGTACAGACAGAATTATTGAAAGCCCTTAATGAAACAGGTAAACCAATAGTTTTTGTAATGATGACCGGCAGCGCAATTGCTATTCCATGGGAAGCAGAAAATATTCCGGCCATTATCAATGCCTGGTATGGCGGGCAGTCGGCAGGAACGGCAATTGCAGATGTATTATTTGGGGATTACAATCCATCAGGCCGTCTTCCGGTTACCTTTTATAAAAGCGACAGCGACCTGCCGAGTTTTACGGATTACAGCATGGAGAACCGAACCTATCGCTATTTTAAAGGAGAACCCTTGTTTTCTTTCGGCTTTGGATTGAGCTATACTAATTTTAAGTACAGGAGCCTCAAAGTGCCATCAAAAATAAAAAAAGGAAAAACTTTGACCATTAGTGTAAAGGTGAAAAATTCAGGTAAAAATGATGGAGATGAGGTAGTTCAATTGTATGTGTCTTATCCGGATTCGCAGCTAAAAACTCCAATAAGGGCATTAAAAGGATTTCAAAGAGTAGCATTAAAAAAAGGAGAAACTAAAAATATCCATTTCGAATTGCAGCCTGAGCATCTCGCCATAGCGGATCAAGCGGGACAAGCCATAGAATTAATGGGTGATTTTATTATAAGCGTAGGAGGGGGACAGACAGGGAATGTATTGAAATCTACAGTTAGTGTGGTAAAATAAATAAGGAGTTTTTTTATGCTCGTACAGGCCTTGTTCTGGATTCAGACAGTTATGTTTTTGTAATTTAATAAATAGTTAGTTTACAGTGAATTGCGTTCAATATAGTGAAATGGATTTTTGATTTTATCTTTTTTATGATCAAGAATAAGCCTTGCAGCGGCTTTTCCCATTGCTTTGAAATCGGTGCTGATTACAGTTATTCCAAGAAGTGCTTTTAAAGGGGTTTCATTATAGGATATTACGCCTACATCTTTACCCATAACTAATTTTTTGTGTGTGATCTGCTGTATTAAATTAACCAGATCCCCTTCCTGAATTGTAATATAAGCCTCTTTGTATTCGAATTCCAGATCGTCATAAATTTCATCTAAAATTTCAAAGTCAAAATTATATTGTTCGCAGAATTGTATAAACCCCGTTAATATCCCCATTGGATATGGAAATACGGATTTTCGGGGATATACTAAAATTATTTTCTGATAATTTCGCAGTCTTTCAAGAGACTCTTCAAGGGCATGAATAATATCTTCCTTGTAGTTCTGGTAAATGGAAGCAAAATTACCAGATATTTCGGTATGTGAATTGTCTATTATAATGAGCTTTTCTTTAGCAATAGTTTCGATGGCCTTAATTACTTTTGATGTATAGCTTACATGATTGCTGCCTTTGTTTTTAAAATGAGGCATGATCACAAAATAATCATAGTTATTGATGTTTTTTTTAATGGCATTGATAAAAAGATTTTCATCGCAGTAATAAAGATACATATTAACATGTGCCTTAGTGCCCAATTTAGTAACAAAGGCATTGTAGACTTCCAGTTTATAAGAACTGGGCTTATTGATTAGAAAAAAAATATCAATTTTTGATTCCGATTCACTGTTAGTGACAAAATTACCTACACCTTTCACCGAATAAATTAAATTCTGTGTTTGTAATATTTTGTATGCTTTCTCTATGGTGTCTCTTGATAAGGAAGTCGAATCACTTAGTTCATTTATAGAGGGGATTCTCTTGCCTGGTTTTATTGTGCCGTATTTGATGTCATTGCTGACACTATTTGCAATCTGAATATATTTTGGAATACTGGAATCTTTATTAAAGCGGATAATTAAATTCTCTGTTTCTTCTGATATGTTTGCCATTAGATCTGTTTTGTTGATTTAATCCCTTTGTATTGATTTTGTCAAAGTTATAAAATGTATTTATTTATTCCGTATATTGTACGCAATAAAATATTTTTGCTTAATTTATTTCAAGAGAGTACTTTCCTTATCTTTAGTATTATTTCATTGTTTTTAGATTGGATCTCATGAGTCTTTATCTTTGGAATCGATATTGGAAAGAATATTTTTACTTGGAGGTGTTATTATCTGGTTTTCAAAAATTATAAAACTATTATGAAAAAGAGTTTAACAATTGATTGTCTTCGTATAGATGAACTCTCAGTTACACCAAAGTACCAGCAGCTGGTTAATGCAGTCCTGAATGCTATAAAACAAGGTATTCTTCAAAAAGGCGATGCTATGCCATCTATCAATGAGTTGAGTTTTCAATATGAAATATCAAGAGTTACCATTGAGAAAGGATATAATAAATTAAGAAAAATGGGTATTTTAGAGGCCCATCATGGCAAGGGGTATTTTATATCCAGCACTGATGTTTCTCAGGATTTAAAAATATTTTTAATGTTTAATAAGTTAAGTGCCCATAAGAAAATAATTTATGATGGTTTTGTAGAAACTTTAGCAGAGAAAGGAGCCATAGATTTTTATATTTATAATAATGATTTCACTTTGTTTAAAAAGTTACTCAATCAGCAAAAAGAAATTTATACCCATTATGTTATCATTACTCATTTTGTTGAAAAAGATCAGGATTATAAGGCCATACTAGAACAAATACCTAAGGAAAAATTAATCTTAGTGGATAAAATGATAGACGGGATAACGGGAAATTATGGTGCGGTTTATGAAAATTTTGAGGATAATATTTTTAATGCTCTTTTTCAGGCCTTGGAAGCTTTGAGTAAATATCATACCCTAAAACTTATTTTTCCCGAAATTAGTTATTTCCCGAAAGAAATTGAAAATGGCTTTAAAAACTTTTGTTACAGTTATGCCTTTAATTATAAGATAGTAAGCGACATTGATCAGGAAGAAATAAAAGAAGGGGAGGTTTATATCAATTTGATGGAAGAAGACCTGGTTAAGATTTTAGATAAAATTATAGCATTAGATTTAACTGTTGGAGAACAGGTTGGGGTGATTTCATATAATGAGACACCGCTCAAAAAATTTATTATGAATGGGCTTACCACTATATCAACCGATTTTGCAATGATGGGAAAAACTGCGGCAGAGCTGGTTTTAAATTCTTCAAAAGAACAAATCGAGAATCCGTTTAAATTGATTCTTAGAGGATCGTTATAACAAGAAAACATGGAATTACGTAAATTCAGATCGTTTATAATTCTGGCCAGAGAACTTCATTTTGCAAGGGCGGCTGAAAAATTAAATATTACCCAGCCCGCATTAACGCATCAAATTAAACAATTAGAGAGCGAATTAGGTTTTGATCTTTTTGACAGCGACAAAAGAATTAACCACAGAAAGGTAGAACTTACTGAGTCGGGAGCCTATCTCTTGAAAGAAGCAGGACGTGTAATGGAGCAATTAGAGAGGGTAATTAAAAATGCTCATGTCCTGAGTTTGAAAACTAAACAGCTAAGACTGGGTATACATGCCGCTAGTCGTTCAAACGGCGTTTTTGAAATAGTGAAAAAACTAGAGGCTATCCTTATTGGAACTTCCTATAAAATAGTTGAGTATACTGTATTGGATTCTATTCAGGAAGCTATTTTCAGGGGAGATATTGATTTTGGAATTACCCTTTTGCCAATTGCTTATAAAAACATTAATTATCATGTACTAGGCAAAGAATATCTTAATGTTGTCATGCCGGTTGACCATCCTTTGGCTAAGTATAAACAGGTTAAGATTGAACAATTCAGAAACGATAAATGGATCGGTTTGAATAAAAACCTTCTTCCCGCAGTTATGAAAGATTTAGAGAAAAGCTGCTTAAATGCTGGTTTTTCCAGAGAGGCAAATATAATACAGGAGGTTTCAAGTGTTGATTTTATGCTGGGGTTAGTGGATTCCAAATTGGGAATTGCAATCCTGCCTTCTTTGTATCCATTAAATTCTTATACCATAATTTCTAAAGAACTGCTTGTTGCTGAAAATAATAAAATAGAGATAACAGTTATACTTGCCTACAGAGAAAATTTATCACCTGAATATGAAAAATTGATTGCAGATAATTGGTAAGATAGGAGTTAACTTATTTTTTTGCGCTCAATAGTATTCTTAAAACTTACTTTATGTGTTTTAAACTATAATGAAGTTTTGATTTTATAAGAATTTAAAAGACCAGAATAATACCTTCCTTTAAGGCATCATTATATTTTTCCATGTCGAATTTATACAGAAATGGGGAGCGGTGTCTGCCTATTTTTTTCTTTTCATCTAGTTTGGTAATGATGTTGAGAGATAAAAGTTTTTTAGGGAAATTTCTCCTGTCGAGACTTTTTCCCAAAATGGTTTCGTATAATGATATTATTTCGGGTAATGTAAATTTATCAGGCAGTAAGTTATATCCAATGGGCTTGTGGTATATTTGGTTACGTAAAGCAGACAAGGCTGTTTGAATCATTTCGCTGTGGTCAAATAAAAGAGGTGGAATTTCAGTAACATCAACCCATTTGTAAGCTTCGAAAAAAAAGTCTGTTTTAATTTTGACTTCCCAATAATCAATCAAGGCATAAAAACCGACAGAAAAAGTCCTTTGAGCAAGCCAGTTGTCTGCTGAAATAATTTCTTTTGCTTCTCTTGGTAAATCTCCTGCAAAATCCTTTAAGCGGTAAATGCTGTCTCCAAATGTATGAAACTGCTGCAGAAAAATATGATCCAGGGAAGTTCTGTCTTTCAGGATTCTGCTGGCAGCACCTGTTAAGGTTTCATTAAGACCAATATGACCACCGGGAAAGGCCCAGCCATCCATTCCGATCCATTTTCCAATGAGCACTTTGAGCTGCTGCTCATGATACCCAAATATAACACAGTCTATTGTAATGTGTGTAAAATAGTGCTTGTGTCCATTGTTTATAAAATCTAACACTTCTTTTTCAGAGCTGATCATCTAGTAAAAATTATTATCTGTAAATATAATATCTTTATGGGTCAAACTCGGCAATAGCAGTAAAAAGGTTATGTTTTTAAGGACCAGCCACCTGTTTTATTTCCTGATAATGTGTTTTTATTTCATTATTGTTTTTGAAAGATAATCTTAGAAATCCTTTTTTTGATAAAAAATAATAATATTATTAATGAATATTTTTGATTAAAATAAACGTTTAATTTCGATTGCATAGGACAGTTGAATCAGGCAGCATTGTTAAATTTGAATGATTGAACTTTATAGTGATCCGCCTGATAAGGGGATATTATTAGGATAAAATCAGAAATACTACTCAAGGTTATAAATGCTGATACCACTTCGGTTTTAAAATTATCAAAATAAGCTATAAATGTATCGTTTTTTTTAATCTTTGAAGAGGTTGTATTTATTAATTGATCACACTAACATATTTAGTAAAAAAAGGGAATGAAAAAAATAGTTTTTCTTACAGGGGCCTCAGGTAATATGGGGCAGGAGACTCTTAAGCAGCTTTTGAGCAGAAGTGAAAGATTTTATGTGGTGGCCCTGGTGCTGCCTACTGAAAAAGATAAAAAAATTATGAAGCCTTATCAAGGAAATAAAAATCTTAAAATAATTTGGGGCGACCTTACCAATTATGATGATGTTTTAAAGGGGGTAACCGGAGCAGATTATGTACTGCATGTAGGAGGAATGGTATCTCCTATGGCAGATTATCACCCCGAACTTACCACTAAGGTAAATGTGGGTGCAGCAAAAAACATAGTAAAGGCCATTCAGGCACAACCCCATAAGGATCAGGTAAAATTGGTCTATATCGGTACGGTGGCTCAAACGGGAGATCGTAATCCGCCTTTACATTGGGGAAGAACCGGTGATCCTTTGAAGATAAGTAAATATGACAATTACGCTATTACCAAAACTATTGCAGAGCGGGAAGTTATTGAATCCGGACTGAAATACTGGGTATCGCTTCGTCAGACCGGAATTCTTTATCCTTCTATGGCTGATACTTTAGATCCGATAATGTTTCATGTTCCTGTCCAAGGGGTTTTTGAGTGGGCAACTGTGGAGGATTCCGGCAGAATGATGGCCAATGCCTGCGAAGATAATGTTGCGGAGGAATTTTGGAGGAGAATCTATAATATTGGAGGCGGTGAAAAATACCGTACTTTCAATTATGAGTTTCTAACAAGAAGCAGTAAAGGTTCCGGAATAAAAGACGCAACCAAAATCTTTGACCTGAATTGGTTTGCAACTCAAAATTTTCATGGACAGTGGTATGAGGATTCCGATGAACTTGAAAAATATTTAAAATTCAGAAAAGGAAGTATAGAGGATTATATTGAAGCAGCAGGTAAGAAAGGCAAAATAAAACAATTTTTCACAAAACTTCTGCCGGCTTCATTTCTTAAAAATTCTGTAATGAAACCAGTAGCCTATAAAAAAGATTATGGTACAATGTACTGGATAGAAAATAATAAGACAGAAAAAATCAATGCTTATTTTGGTTCAAAAGAGCAATGGGAAAAAATACCAGCCTGGGAAGAGTATATACCTGCTGAGCCATCAAAAACGCCCGTACGGCTTTCTCATGGGTACGATGAGAGTAAACCCAAGTCAGAGATTGATCTGGATGATATGGTTCAGGCTGCGAATTTTAGAGGGGGTAAATGTATTTCAACGACTATGAAAAAGGGAGATTTTGCTACTAAGCTAAAATGGGAATGTGCCTTTGGTGATCAGTTTGAAGCAAGTCCGACGGCAGTTTTATTAGGTGGCCACTGGTGTCCTGAATGCTTGTCTGATGTAGATAATTATGCGCAGCAAGCCGAAAGAAATCCTTTCTTTAATCAAGTTTGGGAACCGTTTCAAAAGAAGTAATTTTTTGATTCAAAAGCAATAAGAGAAGTGATTGGCTTTTTTTTATCTGTCACTCATATTAGACTTCTATAAATAATTTTGCTTGATCTTAAAGCATAGGTTTTTTTAAATCCTATGCTTTTTTTTTATGCTAAAAATAGTCAGAAGTGTTTGTGGGTTATTTGCTGAAAAAAAATATCTGTAAGTTATTTCTAATTGTTTGAAGTTGTAATTGTTTGTTTTTCAGTGTTTTGATTGAGTTTTTTTAATTAATTATATTTATTAATTTAATTAATATAAAGAATTGAGAAAATAGTTTCTATTACGATTGCGTAGGACAGTTGCAGATAGTTATATTGCTAATTTTGAAATATACAAGGCGTAAAAAAATGTTATGTATAAAAAAACAATCAGATAAATAAATACTAACTAAAAAACAACCAAAAAAATGAAGAATTTATTAAAACAGCATAAGCCTGGCCTAATACTGATTAGGACATTGGTTTTATACTTAGGGTTTTCTGTTCAAATAATGGCGCAGCAAGTCGTTAAGGGAAAAGTTACAGATCAAAGTAATCAGCCTCTATTCGGTGTTAGTATTGCCGTAAAAGGAACAAACAAAGGAACAAATTCAGATGCAGCAGGTGAGTATGCAGTTGAGGTTAAAAATAATGCGGCACTGGTTTTTAATTATATAGGCTTTAAGGCTAAAGAGGTCGTTTTTACCGGTCAAAAATCGTTAGATGTTTCTCTGCAGGAAGACACCCAGGCATTGGATGAAATTGTGGTAACAGGAGTTTTTGATAAACGCACAAAAATGCAGTCTTCGGTTTCAATCTCTACACTTAATGCCAAGCAGATTGACAGAGTAGCTGTTACCAGTGCGGCTGATTTATTAAAAAATGTACCGGGAGTATATGTGAATTCTGCCACTGGTGAGATTCGAAACACGGTTTATTCCCGTGGTGTATCTTCAGGTTCTAATGATGGTGCTTCGGGTTACTATTATGTTTCCATGCAGGAAGACGGGCTACCTGTTACTAATGCAACCTTTGTAAATTATGGTCCTGATTATTTTCTTCGTACAGATGCAACATTAGGAAGATTAGAAGCTGTAAGGGGTGGGACAGCATCAATTTTAGGAAATAATGCGCCTGGAGGAATTTTTAATTATGTGTCTAAAACAGGAGGGGATAAATTCTCGGGTGAGGTTCGTGCTAAAAATGGCTTAGAAGGAAATGGTAAAAACCCATACTATCGTTTGGATTTTAATTTTGGAGGGCCCTTAAGTAAAGATAAATCGATAACTTTTAATCTAGGTGGTTTTCTGCGCCAAAATGATGGAGATCGATATTCGGGTTATCCAATGAACAGAGGGGGGCAGATTAAAGCCAATGTGGTTAAGACCTATAAAACTGGCAGTTTGAAATTGTTTACCAAGTATCTTAATGATCATAATGGTTATAATGAGTTTTTGCCTACTATTGGATTTACTGATCCACACTTCCCATCAGGGGTCAACAACACCAATTCAGTATTGATTCCGGCAGTTAAGGCCGATGTAACAATCAATGAAAGTGGTAAGAAAATGCATTTCGATTCTAGAAATTTAGTTCATTCCAAAGATGTTTCTATTGGTCTTAACTGGGAACAGAATCTTGGAGACGGCTGGAGAATAGATAATAAAATACGTTATTCGGATAAAAGTTCACTTTGGAATACAACCTCAATTGTATCTCCATTTGCTGTAGATAATGCGGTTTTTTATGGTTTTAATGGTTTAGTGAATCCCAATGCGGCAGGAGCCACATATTCTTTTAATGATCATGCTACCGGCGCGCAGTTTGGATCGGTGACGAATAATTTTTTCTCAAGCTTCACTGTAAATAAAGGAGATTTTCCAGGAGCTTCTATTCAGCCTAATTCTCTCTATTTTCATCCTTTGCTCATTACAGACAATAAGGTGAAAGAGATTATTGAACAGTTTACCATTACTAAGAAATTGAAAAACATGAGTTTTACAGCAGGAGGCTTTTATGCCAATTCTAAATTAGACAGAATGGATGGGTCAGCCGGAATTACCTACTCTCAAATGACTTCCCCGCGTCCTTCTTTGACAGATATTTCATATGTTGGTCTTTTTGATGGGCAGACTTACCAGCTGACAAATAGCGATGGAATTATAGGCGGGTCAGGAAGAAGTGCTGCAATGTCTTTAATGAACGCAAAGCAGAATCAATTTGCCCTTTTCTTTGGACATAATTGGGAAATAAGCTCAAAATTGAATTTTGACTGGGGTGTTCGTTATGAAGATCTTTCTTATAGCGGGACAAATCAAATTGCGGTAGCTGTTAACAATGACGCTACTGGAGGTGTCGATGGAAATCCATTGACCATATATGATAATACCAGTGGAAAAATAGATGCAGTTTATAAATATTCAGACCAGAAAATCAATACGTTTTCTTTCTCAGGAGGCTTGAATTACAAATATACAGAGAATCAAGCCGTTTACCTGCGTTATTCCCAGGGAAGCAAGGCTCCGGATTTAAGTATGTTTGTTACTATCAATACACAGCTTGCGGCAGACAACCTGCATCCTCTTGCCCAGAAAATTCAACAGTTTGAGTTGGGGTATAAACTAAAAACCGGGAAAACTAACCTTTTTGTAACCCCTTTCTACAGTTTGCTCAGTAATGTGGGCCAACAGGCACAAGGACAGGAAGGAGCTGATTTAACCTCATTGTACTACACTCCTTTCTTATACAATAAATTCAGGACCTTAGGTGTGGAAATAGAAGCGAATCAGGAATTTACGGAAAAATTTAGTGTAAGGGCGGTGGCTACTTTTCAAAATTCAAAAGCAGTAGATTATAAAACATGGGATTTAGGAGCTAACGGAAGTGCTGATGATAAAATTGTAGATTTCTCAGGCAACAAAACCGATAATAGTGCCAATATAATTTTAAGAGTTTCTCCTAGTTACACTTCGGGGAGATTTTATTCCTCTTTGGATTTTTCTTATATGGGCAAACGTGCAGCTAACGTCGCGAATGCTTTTGATTTACCTGCTTATAACCAGTCTAATTTGAATTTAGGATACAATTTAAATATGCACTGGCAGTTACAGGCCAATATTAATAACTTGTTTAATCAGCTGGGTGTTATGGGTTGGTCAGCTCCGGGAGGTTTTCCTGCTTCCCTGGACAGGCAGGGTTTTACAAAAGCAGATTTAGAGGCTAATCCTAATGCCGTATATGCCACTTTGAACCTTCCATCGCGCGCATTTTTCCTGACTGCTACCTATAAGTTTTAAGCTTTATTATTGAGTTTTTTAAATTAACCAGACAATACAAAAGTGCTGTCTGGTTTTTTTATCCCTTTTTTGATTTTGGTGCTCTTTAAAATCAATAACAAATATTTCATTTTAGGATTTTATGGAAGGCTTTGCATCGAATCATTAAAGTTACAGGCTGCAAAAAAGTTTTATAAAGAGTAGAAAAAAGAACGTTTTGTAAGGACTGTATAGGACTGTTTAGTCCTTGGTATTCCCTTATTTTACAGAACAAAAATGAATATAACATTAAATATTTTTTTTTAAATGGAATCATTACTAGGTATTTTATTTCACTCTATAGGAGGGTTTTCTTCAGGCAGCTTTTATATGCCTTTCAAAAAAGTAAAAGATTGGGCCTGGGAGAGTTATTGGATCATAGGAGGTTTTTTCTCCTGGCTGATTGTTCCTCCAGTTGCTGCCTGCTTAACGATTCCAAATTTTGTTGATATCATTCTAACAGCACTTGTTTCGGTAAAAGCAATTACCTATTTAATGGGACTTATTTGGGGGATAGGAGGACTTACGTACGGTCTTGGAGTGCGCTATTTGGGAATGTCACTGGGGAACTCGATTGTTTTGGGTTTCTGTTCTGCTTTTGGAGCATTAGTACCTTCTGTGTATTATAATTTTTATCCTGTAGAGGGAAAAATTTCCTTTACCGACATGCTTTATAGTTCTGGAGGCCGTTTGGTTTTGCTGGGGGTTTTGGTCTGCCTTATTGGTATTGCTTTTTCCGGAAAAGCAGGAATGCTCAAAGAGAAAGATTTTGCAGTAGGTCATCAGGATAAAGACAAGGATTTTAGTTTAGTAAAAGGTCTTGTAATTGCTGTTATTTCAGGAATTCTAAGTTCATTTTTCAATTATGGAATAGAAGCCGGAAAACCAATGGCAGATCAAGCGGTCAGATTGGGGGCAAATCCTTTGTTTCAGAATAATGTTACTTATATCGTTTTGATGTGGGGAGGTTTGACTACTAATTTTATCTGGTGCATGTACCTTAATTTCAAGAATAAAACTTTCTCAGATTACACCAATATTAAAACCCCGATCACTAAAAATATCCTTTTTTCGGCTATTGCCGGTACTATGTGGTTTCTGCAGTTCTTCTTTTACGGAATGGGAGAAAGCAAGCTGGGAAACGGTGCAAGCTCATGGATTCTGCATATGGCAACCATCATTTTAACGGCTAATTTTTGGGGATTTTATCTCAAAGAATGGTCGGGTGTATCCAGGAAAACATTTAGAACTTTTCTGGCTGGTATTGCCCTTATTATGATTTCTATTGTGCTGGTTGGAATAGGAAATTCCCTTTAGCTGGTAGAAGATTTACTTTAAACATTTTTATAACAATTTTTAAAATAACACAATGTCAAATACAAATAAAATGAATTTTCAACATGTAAGTTATCTCTGGGATGACGCTAAGGCAGCAGCACTGGCAGGAGATGAAGTAGCGCTTTTCATTTATCGATCTAATTTATTAGGAGCCGATTTAAGACTGACAAACTATGGAGGAGGAAACACGTCGGTAAAAATTACCGATAAAGATCCGCTGACCGGAGAAACCTCTGAAGTAATGTGGATTAAAGGTTCTGGTGGAGACATCGGAACACTTACCAAATCGGGCTGTGCGGCACTTTATCTTGACCGGCTTCGTAATCTTGAAAATGTGTACAGAGGCATTGAATTCGAAGACGAAATGGTCGAATTATTCAATCACTGTATTTTCGATCTGGCTTCAAAAGCGCCTTCTATAGATACACCTTTGCATGGCTTTTTACCTTTCAAACATATCGATCACCTGCACCCTGACGCCGCTATTGCAATCGCAGCAGCCAAAGACGGAGCTAAAATTACCGAAGAATTATTCAACGGCGAAATTGGCTGGGTAGGATGGCAGCGTCCGGGTTTTGACTTGGGGCTTCAGTTAAGAAGCTGTCTGGAAGAAGCAGAGAAAAAAGGCAAGAAACTGCGCGGCATTATGTTAGGTTCTCACGGTTTGTTTACATGGGGAGAAACTTCGTATGAAAGTTATCTCAACACACTTGAGGTAATTGAGAAATGTGCAGAATATTTAGAGAATAACTACGGAAAAAAACGCGCTGTTTTTGGAGGTAAAAAAATAGACAGTCTCCCTGAGGCTGATCGTAAATTAAAGGCGGCAAAAGTAGCACCAATT